>ENA-UOIV01000500-UOIV01000500.1-human-gut-metagenome-genome-assembly--contig:-C59-NODE-500-length-43224-cov-9.197711_pt1 | contig 43224 bp, 44 predicted proteins | sample MGYA00242333_ERZ723880 | MGnify/ENA metagenome assembly ERZ723880 | reverse complement strand
GGGGGGCTGGGGGGGGCCCTGTGTGTTACACCCGGGGTGGGGGGGGGGGTACAATTCCACGGACACAGGGGCTGGGTCCGGCAGGGAAACCGGGAGAACCCGCGTTCCACCACAAAACAGAGGAAAGCGCCTCCCATACCGATCTTTCATCGGTATGGGAGGCGCTTTCCTCTGTGGCCGCGCTATTTGAGCATGGTGCCGGAGATGACCATCTGCTGGACCTGCGAGGAACCCTCATAGATGGAGGTGATGCGGACATCCCGGTAGAGCCGCTCGATCTCATACTCGCGGGAGTAGCCGTAGCCGCCGTGGAGCTGAAGGGACTGGTTGACGATGGAGACGGCGGCCTCGGCGGCAAAGTACTTGGCCATGGAGGCGGCCTTGTCCGCCGGCTGCCCGTTGTCCATGAGCCAGGCGGCGTGATACACCAGGCCGCGGGCGGCGTTGAGCCGGGTCTCCATATCGGCCAGCATAAAGGCGACGGCCTGGTTTTTGCACAGGGGGCGGCCGAACTGGACCCGGTTCTTGGTGTGAGATACCGCCAGGTCAACGGCCTCCTGGGCGATGCCCAGGGACATGGCGGCCACGCCGACGCGGCCTACGGACAGGGTCTTCATGGCGTTGAGAAAGCCCATGTCCACCTCGCCGATGACACAGTCGGCGCCCACACGCACGTCCTCCAGCACGATGTCGCTCACCGGGACGCCCCGCTGCCCCATCTTCTCCTCGTGCTTGCCGCAGGAGACGCCGGGCAGGGACATATCTACCACGAAGGCGGTGATGCCCTTGGCCCCCTTGTCGGGGCTGGTCTTGGCGTAGAGAATGGCCTGACTGGCCATGGGGGCGAAGGTGATGAAGCATTTGCGGCCGTTGAGGAGATAGCTGTCCCCGTCCCGCTCGGCCCGGGTGGTCAGGCTGGCCGCGTCGCTGCCGGCGTTGGGCTCGGTGAGGCCGAAGGCGATGAATCGCTCCCCGGCGGCCACCCCGGGCAGGTACGCCTGCTTCTGGGCCTCGGTGCCGGAGAGGACGATGGGGGCGGTGGCCAGGGAGTTGGCCGAGGAGAGAAAGAGGGTGGCGGTGACCGACTTCCGGGCCAGTTCCTCCATGGCGCAGACGTAGCTGCGCATATCCAGGCCCAGGCCGCCGTATGCCTCGGGGATTTTCAGGCCCAGAAAGCCCAACTCGGCCATCTGCTTCACCACGTCCAGGGGAAAGGCGTCGGTCCTGTCCACCTCGGCGGCGATGGGGGAGAGAGTCCTGTCGGCAAAGTCACGGGCCATCTCGCGGATGCTCTCGTGATCCTCGTTGAAAAAGGGGGATGCGCTCATATGCTGTCTACCTCCGAAATCATAAGTGATGGGCGGGGCCGCGGTTATATGTGCCCCTTTTCGCTGGAAATGAGGAGCACCAGGCGTTCCTCGGCCACCTGCTCGTCGTTCTGGTTGTAGACGAACACGTGGAACGTGATCAGCCCCCTACCGGGCGTTTTGGTGGGGCGCTTCTCCACCGGGATGAATTTGCAGTAGATGGTGTCCTCAAAGCGGACCGGCTCCTGATAGCTGATCTGCATGTCCAGCAGGGCCACGGTGGTGCCCTCAAACATCAGGGTCTGCGCCAGAAGGCCGGTGCTGACGATGAAGGTGACGTTGCCGTAGGCGATGCGGGAGCCGTAGATGGTGCTCTTGCCGTAGACGTCGTTGGTGTGGGTGGCGCTCCAGTCGCCGGAGAGACCGGCGAAATTTACGATGTCGGCCTCCGTGATGGTGCGCGCGCCGGTGATGAATTCCTCGCCCAGCTCCCACTGGTCGTAAGTCCTGCCGCGGAACTCGTAATCTCTGATTCCCATAGGGCTTGCTCCTCCTTAAAGCCTGTAAAGACAGGCGCTTATTCCATGTGGTCCCGGTCCGTGGCCATCAGGATGACCCAGGTCCCGTCCATGACCATCTCGTCCCGCTGATTGAACACGCAGATGCGGTAGGTGATGATGCCGCGGCCCGGCTTTTTGGACAGCCGCTTGGCGGTGGGGGTCATGGTGAGGCAGATGGTGTCGCCCACATAGACGGGCCGGAGGAAGCGCATCTGCTGGTCCAGAAGGCCGATATAGCTCCCATCCACCCACAGAGTCTGGCAGTCCAGGCCGTTTGCGATGATGAACGTGAGTCCGCCCGGTGCGATGGGGCGGCCGTACACGGTGTTTTCCGCGTAGAGTGCGTTGGTGTAGAGGGGGCTGTAGTCCCCGGAGAGGGAGCAGTAGCGGGCCACGTCGGCCTCGCAGATGGTGCGTGCGCCGGTGGTGTACACCCGGTCGAGCTCCCATTCGTCATAGAGCATGCCCTTGAAATCGTAATGAAGAACGCCCATAGTCTTGGTTCACTCCAATCATCCATGTTTCCCCCGGGAGGGGGAGAAGGGGTCAGCGGATCACGCCCTCGCTTCTGAGCCGCTCCCGCTCGGCGGCGGTATAGCCCAGGCCGGAGAGAATGGCGTCGGTGTGCTCGCCCAGGTGGGGGGGCATGGAACGGATCCGGCCGGGGGTCCGGCTCATCTTCACGGGGATGCCCTTGTCCTTGTACTTGCCCATGCCCTCGTACTCCATATCCACCACCATCTCCCGGAATAGGATCTGCTCGTCCTGCATGACCTCGCTGATCTTCAGAACAGGGGCGTAGAGCTGGCCGTATTCGGTAAAGATCGCCTCGATCTCCTTCCGGGTGCGCTGGGAGGCCCAGTCCTGAATGATGTCGTGGAGCTCTCCGATGTGCGCCCAGCGCTGGGCGGAGGTCTTGTACGCCGGGTCCTCGCCCAGGTCGGGGCGGCCGATGGCCTGAGCAAAGCGGCTCCAGTCCCGGGGGGTGGAGTTGCCCAACTGGCAGTAGCCGTCCTTGGCCTCGAAGAGATCGTAGGGGTAGTCGGACAGGTCCCGGTTGCCGATCCGCTCCGGCTCCTGGCCCATCAGGGAGCACTGGACGAAGCAGTGCTGGAGCAGGGCCACCAGGGAGTCCACCATGGATACATCGATGTACTGGCCCTGGCCGGTGCGCTCCCGGTGATAGAGGGCGTACAGGATGCCTTGGGTGAGGAACATGCCGGCCACACTGTCGCCGAAGGCCACGCCGGAGGCGGTGGGTTTGCCCTCCGGCGCGGGCCAGCCGGTGACGTACATGAGGCCGCTGAGGGCCTCGGCCAGGTTGGAATAAGCGCCGCGGGTGGCGTAGGGTCCGGTCTGCCCGTAGCCGGAGAGGGAGGCCATGATGATGTCGGGCTTGACGGCGCGCATGGCCTCGTAGTCGATGCCCAGCCTCCGGGTCACGCCGGGGCGGAAATTTTCCACCACGATGTCGGCGTCCTTGACCAGCTCAAAGAGGATCCGCTTGCCCTCCGGGCTCTTCAGGTTGAGGGCCACGCTCTTTTTGTTCCGGTTCATGTACAGGAAATGGATACCCTGTCCGTTGACGGAGGGGTTCCAGCTCCGGGAGCCGTCGCCCCCGGCCGTATTTTCGATTTTGATGACCTCCGCGCCGAAGTCTGCCAACTGCATGGTGGCGATGGGGGCGGAGTAGGCGGTGCTCAGATCGACGACCTTGATGCCTTCCAGGACCTGCATAGGTAAAATTCTCCTTTTTTGATGATATGCGTGCAAAACAGGCGGGCAGTGATGGGGGCCGCGCTGCCGTCATCACTGCCCGCTGCTGTGGCTGAAGCACTTCGCGGGCGGCTCCGGGGTCAGGAGGCCTTGGCGGAGTCCTTCTTTTTCCAATAGGTGAACATAATGCGGGAGACGAACATGCCGGTGATGACCACGAAGAGGGTGATCCACACGCTGGAGAGACCCAACGCCTTGAAGAGGAGGAAGAACACCACGCCGGCGATGATGAGGGGGAGGTTGTACTTCACATTCTTCATGGCGTAATCCATAATGATGGCGCCGAAGATGGCGGGGGTGATATAGGAGAAGGCGGCGGTGACGGCGGCGGGCAGGGCCGAGATGAGGCCGCTGCCTACGAAGGTGACCAGGGTGAGGACGGCCACGGTGACGAAGTTGCTCACGGCGGCGGACATAGTGGAGATAACATTGCCCTCCGGAGTGCCGGCCTCAATGCCGGCGGCCTTCTGACCGGCGGAGATGGCGGGCATACGCAGGTCGGCCACGTTGCCGGTGGTCCAGCTCAGGCAGGAGGCCCCCACACCCATGGCGGGATAGAAGGTGAGGGGCTGCACGATCCAGCCCACCAGGAAGGAGGCGATGAGCATGCTGACGATGGAGCCCATCTCAGAGGCGGTGGGAATGATGCCGTACTGGAAAAAGAGGTATAGTCCGGGCAGAAAGCTGACGACAGCCGCGCAGGCCATGGTGCACAGACCCAGCCGCAGGCACTTTTTATCAAACATGATGGAAACTCCCCTTTCCTTAAACAGCGAAGAAGATCTGGGCCAGCGCCGCGCCCACGATGATGGCAATGCCCAGGGACAGTTCCTGGAGGCGCTTGTTCTTGCGGAAGACCTTGTTCATGACGAACATGGTGATGGCGCCGAAGACGGCGGCGGCGATGTAGGGACTGGTCTTCTGATAGACGGTGTTGAGCAACAGGTAGGTGAACAGACTCACCAGGCACCCGGCCATGAGCAGCTTGACCCACTTGGCATCGAATTTTTCATTGAGCGTCCTGGTCAACTTGCCGCCCAGGGCGATGGTGACCATGGCGCCCACCAGCCAGCCGGCCACGTCGATGCCCTGGGCCCAGACGGCGTAAGAGAAGTTTTGCAGGTCCCACTCAGGGGTGCCTTCGGCGGCGGTGACCATATCGGAGACCATGCTGGCGATGGCCAGCTCAGAGCGCCCGGAGCCCACGTCGTTCATGCGCATCCAGGCCGTGGGGCCGCCCAGCGTGGTCATCAGGGTGATGAGCATGATGGACAGGGCCAGGGCGGGGCCGACGGCGGTGACGGCTGCGGAACGCATGGCCTCTTTCTGCTGCTCGGCGGGAAGACCCAGGGTGGTGGCCTCCTTCCGGGAGAGCTTCAGATACAGCACGGCCTGGATTAGGATGATGGCGATCATGAACGCCGCACAGATCCACATACCAAGATTGTTTTGAATCACAGAAATGTCCATATATTCTCCCTCTTTATCACAATATTCTCCGCGGACTCAGACCGCGGCGCTCTCCAGGATGATCTGCTCCACCATCTCGCCGGAGCGAATGAGGTCCTCCAGCTCCAGCACCTCGTTGACCGTGTGGTTGCCGGAGTAGCCGGTGGCCAGCCCCACACATTCGATGCCGTAGCCGTTGAGGCGGTTGGCGTCCAGGCCGCCCGCGCCGTGCTGTACGCTGATGGGGATGCCCAGCTTGGAGAAAACCCGCTCCATGATCCGGATGGGCGGCCGGTCGGAGGGCACATAGAAGGAGGGGTAGTTGACCACATAGCTGGCGTCCATCTTGGCGCCCGTCTCCTCCGCCACCTGAGCCGCGGCATCCACAAAGGCATTGAGATAGGCGGCGAGCTTGTCGTTGTCGCGGCTCATGGCGAAGGCCTTGGCGCTGGCCTTGTCGGGGATGGCGTTGCAGGGACCGGGGGCCACCAGATAGGACCAGTTGAGCACGGTTTCATCGTCGATGCGTCCGTCGCCCAGCCGGGACAGGAGCAGCACCGCCGCCCGGGTGGCGCTGACGCCCAGCTCGGGATAGGCGGCGTGGGCGGACTTGCCCGTCACCTCCAGGAAGAGCTCCGCCTTCCCCATGGCGGAGTCCAGGACCTTGCCGATGCGGCCGGGGGAGTCCAGTACAAAGCCAAATTTGGACTGGAACTGGGCGGGGTCCAGATGCAGGGTGCCCTGCACGCCGATCTCTTCACATACCGAGAAGAGCACCTCCACCCGAGGGTGCCTGGCGCCGGATGCCTGGACCCGGCGCAGGCCGTCCAGAATGGCGGCCACGCCGGAGAGGTCGTCGGCGGCCAGGACCGTGGTGCCGTCGGAGACGATCTTTCCATCCCGGACCTGCGGCTTGATGCCGAAGCCGTTCTGGACCCGGTCCACGTGGGCCGCCAGCAGGACTGAGCCCTCCGTCTGTCCCTCCAGCACCGCGATCAGATTTCCGGCGGTGCCGTCCACCTTGGACGCGGTGTCGTCCTCCCGGACGGTACAGCCCAGGGCCTCCAGCTTTCCCTTCAGCGCGTCCACCATGGCGCGCTCCTGACGGGAGACCGTGTCGATCTCCGCCAGCTCGATGAATTCTTCTACAATCGGTACTGCCATGCTGCTTCCTCCTTGTTTGTTATGGTATCCCAACGCTGCGGCACATGCGCTCCCTCGCAGAATGTCCTCCCTTGGACACCCTGTGGTATTGCAACCGGCGTGCCAATTTTCGGCCCCTCCGCGGAAACCATTGCAAATACAGGGCTTTCTGTACCTGAACACGGATTGGCGGATGTGACCGGTGTGTAAACTAAAATTTACACACCGGATCAAAAAAAGAGAAAAGCCGCCTGAAAATACCCGTTGAAGAGGCTGAAAACGCCGGAGCATGTGATGAAAAAACGGCAGGTGTAAACTTTTTGATAAAACATTCAAAAAGTTTACACCTGCCGTTTCGGTTCGACGGGGGTTCAGATCTGATACTGCTTGATCTTGCGGTGAAGCATCTGCCGGGAGATGCCCAGCACCTCCGCCGCCCGTTTTTTATTGCCGCCGGACTGCTTGAGCACACTGGCGATGATATCCCGCTCCAGCTCGTCCATCATCTGGGGGAGCGGGAGCTGGCGTCCGGTCTTGAGCGGGCTGGAATCCAGGTGGACGGCGGGCTGTCGGGTGTCCACCCAATAGAAGTTGGAGAGCATCAGCACGTTTTTCCAGGTGGAGGCCATGGCTCGCTCCACCCAGTTCTGGAGCTGGCGGACATTGCCCGGCCAGGGCTGGGCCTGCATGTATTCGTAGACCTTGGGATCGATCTGGTCCACGTTCTTCTCCATCTCCAGGTTGCAGCGCTGAACGAAGAGGCGGATGAGGTCGGGGATGTCCTCGGTGCGCTCCCGGAGAGGGGGCACCGCGATGTGAAGGACGTTGAGCCGATAGTAGAGATCCTCCCGGAAGGCGCCCTCGGCCACCATCTGCTCCAAGGGACAGTTGGAGATGGCGATGACCCGCACGTTGATGGGGATGGATTTGTCTCCGCCCACCCGGTCCACCCGCCGCTCCTGAAGGACGCGGAGGAGCTTGGCCTGGGCGGACAGACTCAGGGAGTTGATCTCATCCAACAGGATTACGCCCTCGTTGGCCAACTCGAAAAGGCCCAGCTTGCCGCCCCGGCGGGCGCCGGTGAAGGCCCCCTCCTCATAGCCGAAAAGCTCGGATTCGATGAGCTCCTGCGGGATGGCGGCGCAGTTGAGGGTGACGAACCGCTTCCCGCTCCGGGCGCTGGCGGAAAAGACCTCGTTGGCCACCACCTCCTTGCCGGTCCCCGTTTCTCCCTCGATGAGGAGGGTGGCGTTGGTCTTGGCCGCCAGGAGGATCTCCCGCTTGAGCTGGACCACCGCGGTGCTGCTCCCCACAAAGCGGGCGTTGGTGTTGGACCGCTTGGCCGCGTGGAGATACTGGTATTCGTCCACCAGCTCGTTGAGCTTGTCGTAGAGCCCCCGGTAACGCCGAAGCCAGGTCTGGCCGTCGTAGATCATGTCCCCTACGTGGGCCCCCTTTTCATCCATCAAGGGGGAGCGGATAAAGATGGGGATATAGCCGTCTGATTTGCCGGGCACGGCATCCACGTGGGGGATAAAGGGGATGTCGAAGTCACGGATGTCCAGGATGACGGGGGCCTTGATCCGGCTGAACAGCTCCGCCATGGTCATCCCCTCTATGTCCGCGGGGGTCTTTCCGAATTCGGCGGCGTATTTCTCGTTGATAAAGACGATGCGCCCCTCGCCGTTCACCACCAGCTTTTCGCTGTAGTTCTCCAGTTCGGCCCGGTACAGGGCCTCCTTCTCCACAGCAGAGCACGCCGTAAACCAGTCCTTGCGATTCATGCCCGTTCCCCCTTTCGACAGTGTGGCAAATAGCTGTTCTGATCCGCGGAACAAACGGAGACTCTCCCGCTAAAATACGCCGACAGCGCCCGGAGCACAGCCGCTTTTCGGCTATTATAGCACAGTGCGGGTCCCTGTGCAGGAAAAAATCTGAGGAGGCACGTAGACAGAGCGGGGAAAAGGTGGTGTTATCCAATAACATATTACACCGATAGGAATTAAAGGGATAAGAGGGGAGGCGTTTTCTTGTGAGCACGATCTTTCAGGTGTTACTGCGGCAGAACTTCCGCTGTGGACGAATGGAGAGCATCCGGGCAGTCAGTATGGCCGGGCGCGCAGCCATGTCCTCCTTGCGCCCGCGGTGAGCCCATGCGCCGAACGCCATATTTCCTGCCCGGGAGCCGTCCGACGGCCTCCGGGTTTTTTACTGCGCCGGAGTGGACGGATGGGGGAAAGGGCGGCCAGCGGAATCGGCAAAAATATGGATATATATTCAAAAAGGAGGGTGTCTCATGGGGGATTGGGAAAAGAGACAAAAGAAAGCGAAAGAAAGGTAAAATTCTGAGATAAACTGCTATTGACATCCCTGGAGAAGCGGCGTATGATAGAGCCTATCAGGAAGCCAATGGCGGGTCTGCGCCATTGGCTTCCTGACTTTTTATGCCTTAAAATAGCAAAATGGTAGGAAAAATAGGAGAAAAAGCGGAAGAAACCATACCTCCGGAGGACGCGGCGGGGAGAGACGGGCCGGGACGGGGACAGTCAGCTTTGCGGGGAGGAAACCGGGCGGTCCCAAAGGTATCCTGAGACTGGACGAGACAAAGAGAGAGCGGGCGGCGGGGGAGGAAATCGTCTCAATTGTCTCAAAATAAGACGTTTTTTGAGACGGAACGGCCGCATCCGAATTTCTCCCCGTGAAAAAGCAGAAAAATGCGGGGCCATCTCCGTGGGGATTGTCAATTGTTTATTCATACCGGACCATCGTATAATGATAGAAACAACGCAGGGGCGGACCAGACTCTGAACCTGTACTTGCTTGACCAATTATGAGAAGGAAAGGAAGTTGTAAGCATGGCTACCATTTTCGGCGTCACCTCGCTGGAGCTCACCGAAGAACAGGAAAAAGCCCTGAGCGCCGCTCTAATCAAAGACCTGGGCACGCTCTACACCCACGCCCTGAGCTTCTACCTCAGCAAGATCCCCCAGGAGGACGCCCGCGGGGGCGCCGTGGATCAGATCACCTTCTTTGTCTGCGTCCCACCCTACATTCCGCTGGAGAAAAAGAGACAGACCATTGAGCTGCTCAACAACACCATGGTCCGGGAGGTGGGCTACAAGGGAGAGATGAAGGTCATCGTGCTCTTCCAGTACCACGACGACGAGGGCGTGGGCAAGGACGGAGAGCTCTTTGCCGACTTCAAGGCCCGCCAGGCCCAGCAGTAACGGGCAAAATGCCCCAATCCACCGCATAGATCAAAAAATGAAAAACCGCCGCTCCGCGCGGCGCAGTATGAGAAAGGAAGATCGGTTATGGCCACTATTTTTGCTGCTACCTCTCTGGAGCTGGAGCCCGAAAAGAAGAAGGAGCTCATCGACGCCCTGGGCGAGACCATTGGAACCATTTTCAAGACCTACTCCCTCTACTACACTCCCGTGCCCGCTGAAAATGTCTCCGAGGGCGCCAAGGATCAGATGACCTTCTTTGTGTTCGTACCGCCCTATATGGAGATCGACCGCCGCCGCCAGCTTATCAAGGTGCTCAACGACACCATGGTGCGCGTGGTGGGCTACAAGGGCCCCCTGAAGGTCATCGTGATCTTTAAGTACCACGACGACGAGGCCTGCGGTGTGGACGGCGTGCTGCGCGCGGATGCCAAGGCCGCGGCTGCCGCTGAGAAAAAAGGCTGAGGTAACGGCATATGGAGTACATGAAGATCGGTCATACCGATATTAACGCCTCTGCCATTACCTTCGGCGCCATGCCCATCGGCGGCGGTACCTGGTGGAGCGGATCTGACGACAAGGTCTCTATCGACACCATCCACCGGGCCTATGACTTGGGGATCAACACCATCGACACCGCCCCCATTTACGGCCTGGGCCACAGCGAGGAAGTGGTGGGCAAGGCCATCGCCGGCCAGCGGGACAAGTATGTGATCTCCACCAAGGCCACCTTTGACTGGGATACCGGCGAGGGCCGCTTCTGGCACGAGGTGGACGGCCACAAGGTGTATGTGGCCCACGGCTACAAGGACATTATCAAGGACTGCGAAAACAGCCTGAAGCGCCTGGGCACCGACTACATCGACATCTACTACACCCACAACCCTGTCCGCGACCCGGCGTGGTTGGAGAAGTATCCGGTGGAGGATACGGTCCGCGCCCTGATGGATCTGAAGAAGGCGGGCAAGATCCGCTGCATCGGCTCCTCCAACGTGGATCCCGAGCACATCGAAGCCTACATGGCCTGTGGCTGTGAAATTGACATCATCCAGCGCAAGTACACCATTTTGGCCCGCGGGGTGGAAGAGAATATCCTCCCCATCTGCGAGAAGTATGGTATGACCTTCCACGCCTACGCCCCCATTGAGCGCGGCCTGCTCACCGGCACGGTGACCAAGGATCGCGTGGTGCCCCCCGGAGACGCCCGGGAGGATCAGGCCTGGTGGGCCCCCGACAAGCTGCCCCACGCCATCGACTTCGTGGACGGCTTGAAGGACATCTGCGAGGAGTACCACTGCACCCAGACCGACTTGGCCATCGCCTTCATCCGTCACAACAGACCCTATGTTAATGTGATCTACGGCGCCCGGAAGATCAAGCATCTGGAGGCCGGCGCGGCCACTGTCAACGTCACCCTCCGGGACGACACGGTGGCGGAGATCCGCCGCCGGGCCGAGGAGCTGGAGGCCAAATACGGCGGCTGATCCGGGAAGTCCCGGTTTGATACCTGCACAGATCCAAACAAAAGGAGGCCAAGTGAAATGAAAAAGCTACTTGCACTGATCCTCAGCGGCGCCCTTGTGGTAAGCAGCCTGGCCGGCTGCTCCGGAGGCAGCTCCGGTACCGCCACCCCCACCCCGGCCCCCGCGGACACCTCCGCGCCGGCCGATACCTCCGCCCCCGCCGACGCCGGTGAGCCCGTCTACGGCGGCGAGCTGAAGGTGGCCCTCAACCGCACCATCAACGCCGGCGCCCTGGACCCCGTGCTGGCCAACAGCACCACCTGCGACCAGGTCTGCCTCCAGTATGGCGACACGCTGGTCCAGGAGACTGCCGATGCGGTGGACTATTTGCCCAGCCTGGCCACTGACTGGACCATCAGCGAGGACGGCAAGGTCTACACCTTTACCATCCGTGAGGGCGTCCATTTCCAGAAGGGCCAATACCAGGACGGTCGTGAGCTGACCCCCGAGGACGTGGCCTGGTCCCTGAACCGTGCCCATGAGGAGTCCTGGTGGGGCTACCTGCCCTTCTTCGACCACGCCGAGGTCCAGGACGGCAAGGTGGTCTGCTACCTGGAAAACGCCAACGCCACCTTCCTCCATGAGCTGACCAGCACCTCCGGCATTATCGTGGCCAGAGAGGAAGTGGAGGGCTGGGGGAGCAATGAGGACTTCGGTTCCCATCCCATCAGCACCGGTCCCTTCATCATTTCCGAGCATGTGCCCGACCAGTACACCAAGCTGGTGAAGAACCCCGACTACTGGGGGGTGGAGCCCTATCTGGACGCCATCACCTACTACATCATCACCGACGAGGCCCAGGCCATGAACGCCCTGACCACCGGAGAGGTGGACATCGTGCTGACCGTCAGCGGCAACTACATCCAGCAGGTCAAGGACACGGCTGGTCTGGTTCTGTCCCAGGCGCCCGAGAGCCGCCTGTCCTATCTGGGCTTCAACCTGAGCGATCCCGTTCTCTCCGACAAGAAGGTCCGTGACGCCATCTCCATGGCCATCGACCGCAAGCAGATCGCCGACGGCGTATACGCCAACGGCGACGGCGCCGCCTCCTATCTGCCCGTGCCCATCACTTCCTGGGGCTATGACGCCTCCTTGGAGTCCCTGGTCCCCGCCTATGACCCCGAGGGAGCCAAGGCCCTGCTGGAGGAGGCCGGCTACGGCAGCGGCCTGAATCTGGTGCTGACCGTGGGCACTGCCGATTCCTATGTCCGCGCCGCCACCATCATCCAGGCCATGCTGAGTCAGATCGGCATCAACGTGGAGATCCAGAGCCTGTCCTCCACCGAGATCACCGACCGCTACCTCAACAACACCGTGCAGCTCTTCATCGGCGGCCAGGGCGGCTCCGCCGACCCCGGCACCTTCGTGGGCAACTTCCTGAGCACCGCCAAGCTGCACACCAACTTCAACGCTTTCTGCTACAGCGACCCCGAGACCGACAAGATCGTCAATGCGGCCGGCGCCGAGACAGACCGTGCCAAGCGCACCGAGCTCTATCACGAGCTCATCAAGGAGGCGCTGGACACCAACATCGGTGTGTTCTACGCCACCTCCTACCTCTCCTGGGGCCTGAACGAGCGCGTCCACGGCTATGTGCAGGAAAACAAGTCCGTCATGCGCGTGTGCGGGCTTGAGGGCACCGGCATCAACATTTGGGTCACTGAATAAAGAAAAGAAACCCGGTTTGTGAAATAACAGAGCCGGAAACAGCATGGATTCACCGGGATTCATGCTGCTTCCTTTATCAAAAATTCCAGCCGGGAGGCCGTAATTTAGGACGAAAGGTAGGACTACCATGCAAAAAGTGATCCTGAAACGCCTGCTGCAGCTCATCCCGACGCTGTTGGTCGTCATTACTTTCACCTTTGCGGCGACGCGGCTGATCCCGGGCGATCCGGTCGCGGCCATGCTGGGTGAACAGTACGACGCCACCAAGGTCGACGCGCTGCGGGAGGAGTTGGGGCTCAACGACCCCATCCCGGTCCAGTTCGGACACTATCTCGTGGATATCCTCCACGGCGACTTCGGAGACTCCTATTATTTCAACACCAGCGCCATGAATATGATCAAGGCCCGGCTGCCCAACACCCTGATGCTCTCGGTGACCAGTCTGTGCATCGCCATTCTGGTGGGTGTGTTCTTCGGGGTCATCTCCGCGCGAAGACAGTCGAGTATCCTGGATTACGCCCTGACCGTCATCTCCCTCTTCGGCGTGTCCGCGCCGGTATTCTGGGTGGCGATCATGATGGTCCTCCTCTTCTCGGTGAACCTGGGGTGGCTGCCCAGCTTCGGTATGGTCACCATCGCCCAGGGCGGCTTTGTGGAATTTCTCCGCCACATCGCCCTGCCCTGCGCGTGCCTGGCGGTGATCCCCATGGGAACCTTCATGCGGATCACCCGCTCGAGCATGATCGACTCCCTGGGCAGCGATTCCGTCCGCGCCCTGCGGGCCCGCGGCGTCAGTGAGAAGTCCATCGTCTGGAAGCACGCCCTCAAGAACGCCCTGCCCCCCATCCTCACCGTGGTTGGCATGCAATTTGCGGGGTGCTTCGCCGGCGCGGTGCTGACCGAGAACATCTTCTCCTGGCCCGGCATGGGCACCATGATTTCCTCCGCCATCGACAACCGCGACTACTCCCTCATCCAGGCCACGGTCCTGGTGGTGGCCCTGGCCTTCGTCATCATCAATCTGATCACCGATATCCTCTACATGGTCATCAACCCGAAGGTGGCCATCGACGCAGAGAACGGGGGGATGTAACAGTTATGGAAGAGAAAGTCCTCAACGGCTCCATTTCCAAGGAGGCCCAGGCCGCCATGATCCGCAAGGAGCGGACGGCCAACAATGCCTGGCACAAATTCTGCCGCAACAAGTCGGCCGTGGTGGGTCTGATCATCATCAGTCTGATGATCCTCATGGGCGTGCTGGCCCCGGTGCTCTCCCCCCACGACCCCAATCAGATCAACGTCCTGCAGACCTACCTGCCGCCCTTCTCCGAGGGGCATATCCTGGGCACCGACGACTTGGGGCGCGACCTCCTCAGCCGGCTCCTCTACGGCGCCCGGATGAGCATCGTGGTGGCCATCGGCGCCACTGTGCTGGGCGGCGTCATCGGCATCCTGCTGGGGCTCATCTCCGGCTACGCCGGCGGCGTGGTGGACGCGGTCATCATGCGCATCATGGACGGCATGTTCGCCTTCCCCTTCATCCTGCTGTCCATCCTGCTGGTGACCATTCTGGGCTCCGGCGTATTCAACGTCATTCTGGCCATCGGCATCGGCAATGTGCCCCGGTTCGCCCGGGTGGTCCGAAGCAAGGTCATGGTGACCAAAAACGAGGAGTTCTGCAACGCCGAGCGCATCCTGGGGGCGTCCTCCCTGCGGATCATGTTCTCCCACATCCTGCCCAACACGGTCTCTGAGGTGGTGGTCTACGCCACCCTGTGTGTGGGCAGCGTCATCATCTCCGAGGCCAGCCTGAGCTTTCTGGGCCTGGGCATCCTCATCCCCGCCCCCTCCTGGGGCAACATCCTCCGGGGCGGGCGCGGGTGCCTGACGACGGCGCCCCACATCGCGACCATTTCCGGCCTGCTCATCTTCATTGCGGTCATCGGCTTCAATCTGGTGGGCGACGGCATTCGCGATGTGATGGACCCGAAAATGAAAAAGTAAGGAGAGGCAAATGGACGAGCTGATTTTAGAGGTCAATAACCTCAAGACTTACTTTTTCTTGGCCAGCGGCGTGGCCAAGGCCGTAGACGGCGTGAGCTTCCAGCTCCACAAGGGCGAGACCCTGGGCGTGGTGGGCGAGTCCGGCTCGGGAAAAAGTGTAATGTCCAAGTGCGTCATCCGCCTGTTGGAAAAGGTGGGGCGCATCGTGGAGGGCGAAATCAAATTCGAAGGCCGAGACGTGCTCTCCTTCTCGGAGAAGGAGCTCATGGCGTACCGCGGCCAGGATGTCAGCATGATCTTCCAGGACCCCATGACCTCCCTGGACCCGGTGTTCCGGGTTGGGGACCAGATGATGGAGAACCTGCGCATCCACCGGGGCCTGGACAAGGCGGAGGCCAGAAAGGTGGCCATCGAGGCACTGCGCTCGGTGGGGATCCCCAATCCGGAGGCCCGCTTTGAGGCCTATCCCTTCGAGCTCTCCGGCGGCATGTGCCAGCGCGTCATCATCGCCATGGCCCTGTGCTGCAACGCCAAGGTCATCGTGGCCGACGAGCCCACCACTGCCCTGGACGTGACCGTCCAGGCCCAGGTGCTCCGGCTGCTGAAGAACCTCCAGAAGGAGAACGGCATGGCACTCATGCTCATCACCCACAACCTGGGCGTGGTGTGGGATATGTGCGACAAGGTGATGGTCATGTACGCCGGCAAGATCGTGGAGATGGCGTCGGTGAAGGACCTGTACGGCAGCCCCATGCACCCCTATACCTGGGGACTTCTGGACTCCATGCCGTCCCTGTCCACCGAGCGCAAGACCGCGCTCAAGACCATCGCGGGGACCCCGCCGGATCTGCGCCTCACCGGCAAGTGCTGCAACTTCTACAACCGCTGCCCCTATGCCCAGACCATCTGCACCGAGTGTGTGCCGGAGCTCAAGGAGCTCGCGCCGGGCCATCTGGTGGCCTGCCACCGGCAGAACGGCGTGGAGCGGCTGGAACGAGAGGAGGGAGCCGACCGTGGCTGAACAGGAAGTCCTGCTGGAAGTCCGTGACCTGTGCAAGAACTTTAAGGTGCGCTCCCGCAAGATAGGGGAGCGCGCCCAGCTCCTCCACGCCCTCTCCCATGTCAATCTGAAGGTGTACCGGGGCGAGACCCTGGGCGTGATCGGTGAGTCCGGCTGCGGCAAGTCCACCCTGGGCCGCTGCATCGTGGGGCTGCACACCCCCTCCTCCGGGCAATTGGTCTTCGAGGGGAAGCCTCTCAACTTCAAGGCGGGGGGCGGGCAGGGCAAGGCCCTGCGGCGGAAGATCCAGATGATCTTCCAGGACCCTTACTCCTCCCTGGACCCCCGCAAGACCTGCGGCAAGATCGTGGAGGAGCCCATGATCATCCACAAGACCGTCACCGACAGCGCCCAGCGGCAGGAGCGGGTGCGGGAGCTCATGAGCGTGGTGGGCCTGGACGCCCAGCACGTCCACCGCTTCCCCCACGAGTTCTCCGGCGGCCAGCGCCAGCGCATCAACATCGCCCGGGCCCTCTCCCTCAATCCCGACCTGCTGGTGTGCGACGAGCCGGTCTCCGCCCTGGACGTGTCCATTCAGGCCCAGGTGCTCAACCTCTTCGGGCGGCTCCAGGAGGAGTTCGGGCTCACCTATGTATTCATCTCCCACGACCTGAGCGTCATCAAACATATCAGCGACCGGATCGCCATCATGTACCTGGGCCAGGTGGTGGAGCTGTGCGGCGCCGAGGGGATCTACGACAATCCGCTCCACCCCTACACCCGGGCACTCCTCTCCGCCGTGCCGCCCTCCAGCCCCTTTGAGGAGAAGAAGACCATCGAGCTCAAGGGCGACATCCCCAGTCCCATCGGGGACCAGGTGGGTTGTCCGCTGGCCTCCCGGTGCCCCCACTGCACCGACCGGTGCCGGCAGGAGTGCCCCTCGCTGAAGGAACAGGAACCCGGACATCAGGTGGCCTGCTTCCTCTACGAATCATAAGGAGAGGATCAAAATGCGGGTAGAGGAACGTTTTCTCCGGTACGTGGCCGTCAACACTCAGTCCGCCGCGGGGCGGGAGCAGATCCCCAGCACCGAGTGCCAGTGGGATCTGGCCCGGCTCCTGGCGGAGGAGCTCCGGTCCCTGGGTGTGGAGGACGCCCGTGTGGACGGGCACTGCTACGTCATGGGGACCCTCCCTTCCAACCTCCCGGAGGGTGGGGAGGGGGTGGCCCTGGGCCTGATCGCCCATATGGACACCGCCACCGAGACCAGCGGCGCGGGGGTCAGGCCCCGGATCGTGAAGGACTACGACGGCGGGACCATCGTCCTCAACGAGGCTCTGGGCATGACTATGGGCCCCGACGTATACGAGAGTTTGAACAAGCACCTGGGGGAGGACCTGATCGTCACCGACGGCACCACCCTCCTGGGGGCGGACAACAAGGCCGGCGTGGCCGAGATCATGACCCTGGTGGAGTATCTCCAGACCCACCCGGAGGTGCCCCACGGCAAGCTGTGCATCGGCTTCACCCCGGACGAGGAGGTGGGGCACGGGGCCAACGCCTTCGACATCGCCGCCTTTGGCGCAGCCCTGGCGTACACCGTGGACGGCGGTGAGCTGGGCGAACTGGAGTACGAGAACTTCAACGCCGCCGCCGCCGAGGTGGAGGTGACGGGAAACGTCATCCATCCCGGCTACGCCAAGAACAAGATGAAAAACGCCGCCCTCATCGCGGCCCGCTTCCAGGCCATGCTGCCCGAAGGGGAGACCCCCGCCCACACCGAGGGGTACGAGGGCTTCTATCACCTCCAGAAGATGGAGGGCGACATCGCCCACGCCAGGCTGAGCTACATCATCCGGGATCACGACCGGACTTGCTTCGAGGCCCGGAAGGCGTTTCTGGGGGAGGTCCGGGACCGGCTCAACGCACAATACGGCCCGGACACGGTACGCCTCACGGTGCGGGACTCCTACTTTAATATGAAGGAGCAGATCCTGCCCCACATGGAACTCATCGACAAGGCCCGGGAGGCCATGGAGGAGGAGGGCATCACCCCTCTCGCCGTCCCTGTACGGGGCGGCACCGACGGAGCCAGGCTCTCCTACATGGGCCTGCCCTGCCCCAACCTGTGCTGCGGGGCCCTCAACACCCACGGCCCTTATGAGTACTGCTCCATCCAGGATATGGAGAAGATCGTCGCCATGCTCATCCGGCTGGTGCAGAAATTCGGGGGGAAAAACGGTCGTGAAGCCTGAAATCTACAACGCCTATGTGAAGATCCTCCACGAGGAGCTGGTGCCCGCGATGGGCTGCACCGAGCCCATCGCCATCGCCTACGCCTCCGCCCTGGCCCGGGACACCCTGGGGACCATGCCGGAGCGCATGGAGGTCCAGGCCAGCGGGAACCTCATCAAAAACGTCAAGAGCGTGGTGGTGCCCAACACCAACGGGCTCAAGGGCATTGAGGCGGCGGTGGCCGCCGGGGTCGTGGCCGGGGACGCCGGGAAGGCCCTGGAGGTCATCAGCGTGGTGAGCGGGGAGCAGAAGGCCCGCATCCACGACATGGTGGGCCGGGGGGTGTGTAAGGTCTCCCTTCTGGACAGCGGCCTGGTGCTGGACCTCATCGTCACCCTCCGCGCCGGGGACGACTGGGCCCGGGTGCGGATCGTCAACCACCACACCGACGTGGTCCTCATCGAAAAAAACGGCGCCGTACTGCTGGAAAAGCCGGTGGACACCTCCAGCTCCATCGGCGAGGTCTCCCCCGAGAAGCGGCTGCTCACCATCCGGGATATCGTGGAGTTTGCCCGGACCGTGGACCTGGACGACGTGCGGGACGTGCTGGAGCGCCAGGTGAACTATAACATGGCCATCTGCGAGGAGGGCCTCAAGAGCAGCTACGGCGGCAACGTGGGCAAGGTACTCCTGCGGGAGTTCGGAGACGGCGTGGCCACCCGCTGCAAGGCCAAGGCCGCCGCCGGGTCCGACGCCCGGATGGGCGGCTGTGAGTTGCCGGTGGTCATCAATTCCGGCTCCGGCAATCAGGGCATCACCGTGTCCGTGCCCGTGGTGGAGTACGCCCGGGAGCTGGGCAAGGACCAGGATACCCTCCTCCGTGCCCTGGTCATCTCCAATCTGGTGGCCGTCCACCAGAAGGCCGGGATCGGCTCCCTCTCCGCCTACTGCGGCGCCATCAGCGCCGGCGCGGCGGCCGGGGCAGCCATCGCCTTCCTGCTCGGCGGCGGCGAATATGAGATCGAGCACACCATCGTCAACTGCCTGGCCATCTCCTCCGGCGTGGTCTGCGACGGGGCCAAGGCCTCCTGCGCCGGCAAGATCGCCATCGGCCTGGACGCGGCGCTGCTGGGCTACCAGATGATCAAGAACCAGCAGCAGTTCCGGGGCGGCGACGGCATCCTCAAAAAGGGCGTGGAGGAGACCATCGGCGTGGTGGGCCGCCTGGGCAAGGACGGCATGCGGGAGACCGACAGGGAGATCCTGCACATTATGATCGACTAGGGCCCGCCCGCCGGGCAGACTGCCAATAGACAGACGGACCCTGAAGCGGAGGCCGAAAGGAACGGTCCCGCCGATGGAGGAAAGGAAGTCCCGGGCCGATACAGGTCCGGGGAAATGCCGCGCACAAGGGCGCGCGGCCATATGGAAAGCTTGGGAGCGTGAATCAAATGGAAAACCAGGACCGGGCCATGCGCTATGCCCGGCAAATCGCGCGCATGATCCAGGTGGACACGGTGCGGCGGCCCGGAGCGGACAAGGAGAACTTCGACCGCCTCCACGCCGTGATGGCGGAGCTCTTCCCCCGTGTGTTCGAGGGCTGCCGCCGGTGGGAATTTGAGAGCAGCCTGCTCTTCTGCTGGCCCGGGAAGACCCGGAGGGCCCTGGTGCTCATGAGCCACCAGGATGTGGTGGAGGCGCCCGGCGCATGGAAATATCCCCCCTTCTCCGGCACCATCGCCGAGGGGAAGTTGTGGGGCCGGGGGGCCCTGGACGTGAAGGGCAACCTCCACGACATCTTCCAGGCGGTGGAGGAGCTCATGGAGGCGGGGTACACCCCCGAGTGGGACGTGTACATCGCCGCCAGCCATGAGGAGGAGACCGGCGGCAATACCCTCATCGTGGACTTCCTGCGGGAGCAGGGGATCGTCCCCGAGATGTTGGTGGACGAGGGCTCGTCCATCCAGCCCTGCCCGGTGCCGGGCTTCGACGGCCACGCGGCCATGGTGTCGGTGGCGGAAAAGGGTTATATCGACGTCAAGTGTGTGGCCCGGGGGCCCGGCGGCCACGCCAGCATCCCCGGCAAGGGGACGCCGCTGCCCCGCCTGGGCGCCTTCATGTGCGAGGTGGAGAACACCGATTTGTTCCCCGTCCGCCTCAGCAGCGCCAGCGCCGAGATGTACCGCCGCATGGCGGCCCTCTCCGCCGACGAGGGGGAGCGGGCCTACCTGACCGCCATCGCCGAGGAGCACCCCGGCTGGCAGGAGAGCCTGGGGGAGCGGCAGAAGGAGATGCTGGGCACCACCATCGCCTTCACCATGGCCGGCGGCTCCCAGGCCGCCAACGTCATCCCCCAGGAGGCCTATGTGATCTGCAACATCCGCGTGGCCCCCGGCGAGACGGTGGCCGGAGCGGTGGCGGCCCTGCAGGCGGTGGCGGACCGGCATCAGGTGGAGCTGGAGGTCCTCCGCTCCAACGAGCCCAGCCCCGTCACCGACCCCAGGGGAGAGGCCTTCGTCCGGGTGGAGCGGGCCATCCAGGCCGCATGGCCCGGCACCGAGGTGCTGCCCTTCCTGCTCTCCGGCGGTACAGACACCAAGCATTTCGTGAGCCTGTGCCCCAACTGTCTGCGCTTTACCGCCTATCGGATCAGCGCGGATCAGCAGGTCCGGTGCCACGCCATCGACGAGAACATCGACCTGGACACCATCCCCAACGGGGTGGACTTCTTCAAGAACCTGATCCAGGGGCTGTAAGGAGGGCGAGAACGGCATGGAAGCAAACGAGGGGCGCTGGGATCTGAGCGCCCTGTACAACGGATTTGACGACCCGGCCTTTGAGGCGGACATCGCCCGCCTGGACGGGATGATGGAGGCATACCGGCAGCAGGTTCGGAGCCTGGACGGCCTGGACGCGGCGGCGCTGGCCGACCTGCTGGGCCGGGAGGAAGCGATGTGGGTGGTGGGCGCCGACCTGCAGAAGTTCACCGACATGCGCCGGGAGGCCGACGCCGGGGACAGCCAGGCGGTGAGCGCCATGGGGCGGCTGAAAAAGCTGTTCGGCAGCGTGGCGGGGGAGGCCGCTCTGGTGCGCCGCTGGATGGGAGGGCTCGTCCTCACCGAGGCGGACTATGCCGCCCACCCCATCCTGGCGGACTACCGCTTCTTCATCGGCGAGGAGGCGGAAAAGGGCCGGCACATGCTGGATACCTCCGCCGAGGAGCTCCTGGGCCGGATGCAGGGTTGCGCGGGCGGCGCCTGGACCGACCTGCGGGGCTACCTTACCTCCTTCGCCCACGCGCCCATGAACGGAAAAGAATACACGCTGACCCAGCTCCGGGGCTTCATCCACAGCCCGGACAAGGCCCTGCGCAAGGCCGCCTTCGAGGCGGAGCTCGCCTGCTCCAAGAGCATCGAGGGGGGGATGGCCTTCGCCCTCAACGGCGTCAAGGAGCACATGAACCTGATGGCCGAGCTGCGGGGCTACGGCGACGTGATGACCATGACCATGGCCCAGTGCCGCATGCAGCCGGAAACCCTCAAGGCGCTGTGGGGCGCGGTGGAGGACGCCCTCCCCAAATTCCACGCCTATCTCTGCAGGAAGGCCAGGGTGCTCGGCTATGAAAAGGGCCTTCCCTGGTACGAGCTGTGCGCCGGCCTGGGGGAGAGCGGGCAGCGCTTCGACACCGAGGGGGCGCGGGCCTACCTGGTGGAGCTGCTGGGCGCTTTCGCCCCCGATCTGGGCGAGATGGTGGACCGGGCCTTCCGGGAGCACTGGATCGACTTCTATCCCCGGCCGGGGAAGAGCGGCGGCGCCTTCTGCCGGAATCTCTCCAATCAGAAGCAGAGCCGGGTGCTGACCAACTTTGAGGGTAATCTGGACGGAGTGGTGACCATTGCCCACGAGCTGGGACATGCCTACCACGGGCACCTCATCCAGGACCACCGGCCCCTGAACCGGACCTATACCATGCCCGTGGCCGAGACGGCCTCTAACTTCAACGAGACCCTGGTCATGAACGCGGCCATTGCTCGGGCCCGGGGACAGGAGAAGCTGGCGCTGCTGGAGCAGCGGCTCCAGGACTACACCCAGGTCATCTGCGACATCTACTCCCGCTTCCTCTTCGAGAGGGAGGTGTTCGAGGAGCGCAAGGGAGGCTTCCTCTTCCCGGAGCGGCTGTGCCGGATCATGGCCGAGACCCAAAAAACGGCCTACGGCCCCGGGCTGGACCCCGCGTGCCTCCATCCCTATATGTGGGTCAACAAGGTCCACTACTATTACACCACATTGAGCTTCTACAACTTCCCCTACGCCTTCGGCGCCCTGCTGGCCACCGGGCTCTATGCCCGCTACCAGAAGGAGGGGGCGCCCTTCGTCGAGAAGTACCGCGCCTTCCTGCGCTCCACTACGGTGTCCACCGTGGAGGAGGCTGCAGCGGTGGCCGGCATCGACGTGACCCAAAAGGCGTTCTGGGCGGAGAGCCTGGCCATGGTGGCCGGACAGATCGACGAGTTCCTCCTCATGACGGAGGACGCCTGAAAAAGCCCGGCGGGGCCGGAAAGAGAGGAGTGCAGCCTGATGCGCGATATGGCCCGGGAGAACGGGGAGCAGTTCGCGCTGCTGCCCTATAAGGAGGAGATCGGCACCCTCGCCCAGTCCCTGAAGGGGGTCCTGGGCGCAGACGTCATCGTGGTGGACAAGTACCTCAACCGGATCGTGAACACCTTCCACTACCGGTACAACTCCGCCGACATCAGGATTAACTCTGTGGTGGGAAACATCGTTACCACCCAGAAGCTGCAGATGATCTATGACCGAAAGTACTTCACCGACTGTGTGAACTGCCCGGACTACACCACCTGCGAGCTGGGCGGTGTGTTCGGCACCCCCATCATGTGCGGCGGGGAGTGCATCGGCGCCATCGCCCTGCTGGTGGAGCCCAACCAGGTGGTGTCCTTCCAGCAGAAGCAGACGCCGGTCATCGATTTCCTCCAGCAGATTTCGATTCTGATCTCCGAGATGGTGCGCAGCGCCTCCAACAGCCGCCTGCTCCAGGCTGTCCGGACCAAGTTTCGGGTGGTGCTGGACAGCGTCAATGAGGCTGCGGCCATCACCGATTCCTCCGGCGTGGTCTTTTTCGCCAACCGATATTTTATGGATTTCTTCTCCGACGGACAGGCCGTGGTGGGCAGCCGCATCGACGAGATCTTTACCCGCTGGAAGCTCCAGGCCCCTCCGGAGGGGGAGAAGCGCAGCCTCATCGACAACTCTTTCTACAAGAAGGGGCCGGAGGTGCTCCACCTCCGGGGCATCCAGAGCATGGCGGTCGGAGAGGAGGGCCCCCTTTTCCTCTACATCTTCGACAAGGTGGATGCCCTCCCGTTCCTCCGCTACCAGACCCAGACCACCTATTCCCCCGAGCTGGTGGACCAGTTCTTCGGCAGGAGCCCCGCCATGGAGCGGGCCAAGCTGAACACCCAGCGGGCCATGCGCAACCAGCTCTCCATCCTGGTGGAGTGCCCGGACCGCAGGCAGGCCGACGCGCTGGCAAGGCTCCTGTTCATGCGCTCTATCCAGGACAATTACCAGATCGTCAAGGTGGACTGCTCCGAGGACGAGCGTATTTTGGAGACGGTGCTGCTGGACCGGGAGGAGGGCTCCCCGGGCGTCCTGTTCCTCAGCCAGGAGAGCGTGGTGTACCTCTATGGCATCGACCACCTGCCCATGTACCTGCAAAACAAGCTGGCGAAATCCCTGCGGGGGAGCTGGGAGGACGAGGCGCCCGCCCATGTGAGGGTCATCGCCACCAGCGGCCGGAACCTGTACGCGCAGGTGAAGAAGGACCGCTTCTCCATGGAGCTCTACAACATGATCTCCCGGAACAAGATCTCTATCCCGCAGGTGAGCGGGGTGCCTGAGGACATCCGCTTCTACTTTGAGAAGTACCTGGAGCGCTACTGCGGCATCTACGGACAGCCGCCCATCCGGGTGGGCGGGGAGGCATGGAGCTTTCTGGAGCGGCGGCGCTGGGAGGGCGGTGTCCAGGAGATCCGGGAGACCGCCGAGCGCATCGTCATCCGGGCGGAGGGGGAGGAACTGGGTCTGGAGGAGCTGGCCGCCTTCTTCCCGGAGGAGAGCCTCCGGCCCCAGAACAGGGGCATCGTGGAGGACAGCATCGAGTCCCAGCTGCGCAGGCTGCTGGGCGCGGGCATGACCAAGGAAAAGATCGCGGAGGAGATGGGCGTCAGCCGCGCCACGCTCTACCGCTGGATCGAAAAATTCAAACTCAACGAATCGGCATTACGAGAAAGGGAGTCAGCAGGATGATGACAGGAACACAGCGCATCAAAGCCTTACTGGATGGGAGCCCCATCGACCGCACCCCCATCGGCGGGTGGTACCACATGCCTCTGGTGGACCGCAATGTGACGGATTTCACCCGGGAGCTCATCGCCTCCACCGACCTGAACAAGTGGGATTTCATCAAGATCATGACCAACGGCCACTTCTACACCGAGGCTTACGGCGGTGACATTGCGTTCTCCAAGGTCAACACCATGTGGAGCGGCACCGTCAAACGCTACCCCATCCGCTCCGCCGCCGATGCCCGGAACCTGCCCGTGCTGGACATCGACAACCCCGTGTGGCAGCGGGAACTGAAGATCCTGCGGAACCTGAAGGACTACTACCAGGACCGCCTGCCCATCGTGGCCACCATCTTCAATCCCCTCACCGCCGTCCAGGAGTGCGCCGGATGCCTGGACCCCGTGCCCATGCTCCATCTGATGGCCGAGGACCCCGACGCCCTGCACAAGGCCCTGGAGGCCATGACCCAGACCAACTTCATCTACCTCGACGCCCTCTTTGCCGAGGGGATCGACGGCATCTTCCTGGCCAATCAGTACTCCATGTCCCACCTCCTCACCGACGCCCAGTATGAGGAGTTCTGCCAGCCCTATGAGGCCCGCATCCTGGAGCACTGCAAAGGGCACACCTGGTTCAACATGGCCCACATCCACGGCTCGCGGAACCTGCGCATGGACCGCTACCTCTCTTACAGCGACGACCTGCTCCAGGCCCTCAACTGGGAGTGCTGTCCCGTGGGCGTGCCGGCGGAAGAGGTCACCACCATCGCCGACGTGCGCGCCAAGACCGACAAGATCATCATCGCCGGCTTTGACCAGGACCACGACTTCATCACTCCCGAAAACGACCGCGAGGCGGTGAAGGCCGTTCTCAAGCGGCGCTTCCTGGAGGCGGAAAAGGAGAACGGTTCCAACCGCTTCATCTTCGCGCCCGGCTGCTGTCTGGCCCACGGCGGCTCTTATCTCAACGCGCTCATCTATGAAGTGGCGGAGGAACTGGGACAGAGCAAATAAACCGATTACAGGAAAGGAATGGAATTGCAATGGAGCAACTCAATTACGCCCAGGTCAGGGATATGCTCCTCTACGTGACGGAGCAGATCATCGACAGCAAGGCCCTCCTGACGGAGGTGGACAGCCAGATCGGCGACGGCGATCACGGCATCGGCATGGAGCGGGGCATGAAGAAGGCCAAGGAAAAGCTGCTGAGCATGGAGAGCGGCTCCAATGTCTATGCCCTGTTCCAGGAGATGGGTAAGACCATGCTCATGAGCATGGGCGGCGCCTCCGGCGTGATCTTCGGCACCATGTTCATGGGCGGGGCCAAGGGAAAGCCCGAGCGCAGCAGTCTCGACGGCGCGGCCCTTATCGAGCTTTTGGAGGGGAGCCTGGCCCAGATCAAGGAGCGGGGCAAGGCGCAGGTGGGCGACAAGACCATGGTGGACGCCCTGGAGCCCGCCGTGGAGCGGATGAAGTCCTGCGCCGGGACCAGCGACCTGGGCGAGATGCTCTCCCAGGCGGCCGAGGCGGCCCGGGAGGGCATGGAGGCCACCAAGAATTATCAGGCCAAGTATGGAAGGGCCAAATCCCTGATGGAGCGCGCGCTGGGCCACCAGGACGCCGGCGCCACCTCCACCTGGATCATCTTCCGTTCTATGGCCGAATACGTACAGAAGCTGTGAGGTGAGGGATATGCCGAAAAAAATCATGAATCTGCCCGAGGACTGCGTCAGCGAGGCCATGGAGGGCTTCCTGGCCGCCAACAAAGATTATGTACAGGTGGAGGGTGCCTCCGCCATCCGGGTCCGCAACCTCAAGGACAAACCCGCCATGATCGTGGGCGGCGGCAGCGGCCATGAGCCCATGTTCGGCTATTTTGTGGGAGAAAATCTGGCCGACGCTTCCGTGGCCGGCAGCGTGTTCACCTCCCCCGACCCCGGCAGCATCCTTCAGGCCGCCCAGGCCGTGGACCGGGGCAAGGGCATCCTCTTCGTCTACGGCAACTATTCCGGCGACAACATGAACTTCGACATCGCAGGTGAGATGCTGGGCGATATGGATATCCCGGTAAAGACCGTGCGGGTGTGGGACGACGTGGCCTCCGCGTCCAAGGAGAACTACCTGGACCGCCGGGGCATCGCCGGCAACGTGCTGGTCATCAAGATCGCCGGCGCCGCCACCGCCTCGGGGCTGGACCTGGAGGAGGCCTACCGGGTGGCCTGCAAGGCCCGGGACAACGTGTACAGCATCGGCGTGGGCCTCTCCGGCGCCACCATCCCCGGCGAGGATAAGCCCATCTTTACCCTGGCCGACGACGAGATGGAGTACGGCTTGGGCATCCACGGCGAGCCGGGCGTCCGCCGGGTGAAGCTCCAGACCGCGGACGAGATCGTGGAGGAGCTGGTGGAGAAGATCCTGGAGGACTCCGGCATCCAGGCCGGGGACACCGTGTGCACCCTGGTCAACGGCCTGGGCGCCACCCCCCTGCTGGAGCTGTACGTCATGAACCGCAAGCTGGCTCGGCTCCTCCAGGAGAAGGGCATTCAGGTCCACGATATGGACGTGGGCACCTACGTCACCTCCCTGGAGATGGCGGGAGCCTCCGTCACCATCCTGAAGCTGGACGACGAACTGAAGAACTATTACGATATGCCCTGCCGCTCCCCCTACTACAAGAAAGGCTGAGGGGCGCGGGAGCAAAGGAGAGATTCCGCCATGACCATCGTAGTGGGCTGCGACAACGCGGCCGTCGATTTAAAGAACACCCTGATCGCCTGCCTGAAGGAGCAGGGGGTCACGGTGGAGGACGAGGGGTGCATGGACGCCTCCGACCCCACCGTCTACCCCCTTGTGGCCAAGCGAGTGTGTGAGAACATCATCCGCAGCGGCTACGCCAAGCGGGGGGTGCTGGTGTGCGGCACCGGCATCGGCATGTGCATCACCGCCAACAAGTTCCCCGGCATCCGGGCCGCGGTGGGCCACGACTGTTTCTCCGCCGAGCGGTCCATCCTCTCCAACAACGGCAATGTCCTCTGCTTCGGCGCCCGGGTCATCGGGCCGGAGCTGGCCAAGAAGATCCTCAGGGAGTGGATCACCCTGGAGTTTCAGGACGGCTCCTCCACCCCCAAGGTACAGGCCATTCTCGACATCGAGCGCGAGAACATGAAGTGAGCGGGTGACGCAGGTGAAAGGGAAAAAGGTCTACCTGGGCACCAACACCAAGATGTACAAGGGCGTGGCCGACACGGCGTCCTACCTGGAGGAACTCTGCCGCCTGACCGGCGACCTGAGCCGGGAGGCGCTGGAGCTCTTCGTCATCCCATCCTTCACCGCCCTGGAATCCGCCCGGCGCTGCGCGCCGAGGGAGCTGGTACGGCTGGGCGGACAGAATATGGGCTGGGCCGGGGAGGGCCCCTACACCGGCGAGATCTCCCCCAAAATGCTGCTGGAGGTGGGGGCCGACATCGCCGAGCTGGGTCACTCCGAGCGCAGGCATGTGCTGGGGGAGACGGACGAGATGGTGAACCGCAAGGTCCTGTGCGCGGCGGAATACGGGCTCACCGCTCTGCTGTGCATCGGAGAGACCGCGGAGGAGAAGGCGCGTGGACTGGCCGACGAGGTGCTCCGCACTCAGCTCAAGGCGGGGCTCTACGGCCTGGGCGCCGGGGGTGCGGAGCGGCTCTGGGTGGCCTATGAGCCCGTCTGGGCCATCGGAGAGCACGGCGTGCCCGCCACCAAGGAGTACGCCGAAGCGCGCCACGACACCATCCGGCGCACCCTGACGGAGCTCTACGGCGAGCAGGCGGGTCAGGCGGTGCCCCTCCTCTACGGGGGGAGCGTCAACCCGGACAACGCCGTGGGTCTGATCCGGATAGAGAACATCGACGGGCTGTTCATCGGGCGCAGCGCCTGGGACGCCCGGAAATTCAACGCCATCATCCGGGATGTGCTGGCCGCCGCAGACGGCTGAGCCAAACAAGAGAGAAGAGAGAAGCGCGTGTGAAAGGCCCGCGGCCTCCCCGTATCGGGGAGACCGCGGGCCTTCGTGTGCGCCATAAGAGGAAGGCGTCAAAAAGTGTTCAGGCGGCGGTAGAGCTTGCTGCGGGAGATCCCCAGCAGTTCGGCCGCCTTCTTTTTGTTCCCGTGGGCCCGCACCAGGGCGTCCACGATCTGTTGCCGCTCGATCCGGCTGGCCTCACTGACCACATCCGGCGCGGAGGCGGCCTCCGGAACGGGGACCGGATGGGTGGAGGACCCGGCCGCCGCCCCGGAGGGAGAGACAGGGGGCCGGCCGGGCACGCCCCGGATCAGGCGGGAGATATCCTGCTCCCGGATAAAATCCCCGTCGCTGAGGACCACCGACTGCTCCACCACATTGCGGAGCTGACGCACATTCCCGGGCCAGTCGTAACGCTCCATCAGGGAGAGCGCACCGGGCGCGAGACACTTGTGAGAGTGATATTTCTGGTTGAGTTTGTGGAGGAAGAAGTCCGCCAGAAGCGGTACGTCTCCCGTCCGCTCCCGCAGCGGCGGGATGCGAAGCTGGATGACCCCCAGGCGGTAATACAGGTCCTCCCGGAAGAGCCCTTGCTCCACCATGGACGGGATGTCCCGGTTGGTGGCCGAGATGATGCGGATATCCAGATGGGTGGGCTCGGTGCCACCCACCCGGATGATCTCCTGATTCTCCAGCACCCGCAGCAGCTTGACCTGGAGCTCCAGGGGGATGTCCCCCACCTCGTCCAAAAAGACCGTACCGCCGTTGGCGGCCTCGAAAAGGCCCGTTTTTCCCTTCCGCATGGAGCCGGTGAAGGCCCCCTCCACATAGCCGAAGAGCTCCGACTCCAGCAGGGAAGGGGACATCATGGGAATGCACACCGGCACAAAGGGCTTTCCGGAACGGGCGCTGCGCTCATGGATGTGCCGGGCCATCAGGTCCTTGCCCACGCCGGATTCCCCCGTGAGCATCACCGCCGTGTCCGCCTTGGCCACTCGGTCCGCCGTCACGATGCTCCGCCGCATGGCCTCGCTCTGGTAGATGGTCTGGGGGCCGGACCGAAGCCGGTTCTTCAACTCGGCCACCTCTCCCCGGTAGTAGGCCACCTGATGGCGGAGAAGCTCCACCTCGTGGTCGATGCTGGCGGGCTTGAGGGAGTGACACAGGGCATACTCCACCTCGCCCTGCTCATTGCGGAGCAGCTTGGTCTCAGTGTAGACGGGAAAGCCGTCCTTGGACTCCGAGAGCTCCCCGCAGTCCTTCCCCTCCGCCAGCGCCTTCAGGCTGGGAGAGCGGTCGTAGTATTTCTCCGCCACCAGGTCATAGGCGCTCTTGTGCCTCAGGTCCTCCGCCTCCAGGCCCATATCGGTCAGAAAGGCATCGGAGGCGAAGATAAAGTTCCCGTCCGCGTCGATGAGCATGATGGGGGCCAGACGCCCCACCTCCAGCAGGATCTTTTGATAAAACCGTGCCTTTTCCTCTGCGCCCAGCCTGAAAAATTCCACGCCGCCTGCCCCCTTTGTCCTGTGTCCGAACCGCAGTCCGGCTGTTCCAGTCCATTATGACATGTCAGGAGGGAAAAAATCAACCGCTCCACCACGTCGGCCTGTCCACGTGTTTCAATATGTGTCAAAAGTGTCCTGTTTTGTGCCGGATAGGGTGAGACAAAGCAAAAAAAGACCTTGCCGGCCGGGCGCCTCCGGCCTGGAACACATTCGGACACGGCGGCGGATGCCCGGACACATCAGAACACGGAAATCTCCTTTATTTTGGGAAAACAGGGGGAGGACAGCGCCGAAAACAAAAAGAAAATCGGCGATCTGCACAAATTTCGAGTTGGCATGAACCTTGCATGATAGCAGGTGTGACGAGACCGGACCGAAAGGTTCGGACAGATCCAATTTCTAGGAGGAGGGTATTCCTATGAGCAATCATCTGGAGGGAATCCGGGTCGTGGAGCTGGGCACCCATGTGGCCGTGCCCAAGGCGGCCCGGATCATGGCGGACTGGGGCGCGGAGGTCATCAAGGTGGAGCCCCCCAAGGGGGAGCCCTGGCGCTATGTGGGGCCCGGCTACGAGATGCCGGCCGGGCCAGACAACAACCCCATCTTCGAGGTGGAGAACATCAACAAAAAGAGTGTGGCCCTGAATTTGAAAACCTCCGAGGGCCAGGCCGCCATGAAGACACTCATCCGGAGCGCCGACGTATTCATTACCAACACCCGCACCAAGGCCCTGGAGAAGCTGGGGCTGAGCTATGAGGCTCTCCGGGAGGAGTGCCCGGGCCTCATCTATGTCCACTTCGGCGCCTTCGGTCAGAAGGGGCCGGAAAAGGACTTCCCCGGCTTTGACATCGCCTCCTTCTGGGCCAAGAGCGGCACCCTGGTGGAGTGGACCCTGGCCGACGACAAGCCCTTCAAGCCCCAGCCCGGCTTTGGCGACGGCGCCTGCGGCGCCATCATGCTGGACGGTATCCTGGCGGCCCTCATCAAGCGGGGACGCACCGGCAGGGGCGAGCACATCCAGACCTCCCTTTACTCCGCCGCCCTGTGGTACAACAGCATCGGTCTCATCTGCGGTCAGCCCCGGTACGGGCTGAAATTCCCCAAGGAGATCCACACCGACCCCCTGGTGCCCCCCTACAAGAGCAAGGACGGCTACTGGGTGATGGCATCCAGCCCCTCCTGGAGCGATCTCTATCCCAAGGTGTTCCGGCTCATCGGCCTGGAGTCCTACATCGGCGATCCCATGCTCCACGAGCGGGATGCCGCCCGGGCCAATTACCACAAGGTCTGCGCCCTCATCGCAGAGGCCTGGGGCAGGATGACCGCAGACGAATTGATGAGCGCCTTCTCCCAAAACGGCATCGTCTGTTCCCGGCTGCTGGGGCCCAACGAGCTCTATGACGACGAGCAGGCCTGGGCCAACGACTACCTCACCCGGGTCACGCTGGAGAACGGCGACGACCTGGTGGTGCCCCGGGTGCCCGTCCAGTTCGGTGATGAGGAGCCCCCCGCTCAGCGCATCGCCCCCGCCCTGGGCGCGGACACCGAAGAGGTCCTGACCGGCCTGGGTTACACCCGGGAGCAGATTGCCGCCCTGAAATGACACCCGCGGCCGGCCCCTCCGGGCGCCGGTCCCAATAAAATGTAGAGAGAGGGATTTTTGTGACGGGTATTCCTGCGGTATTGATTTTGCTGGTTTGCGTCATCATCTTTATCTATCTGTGTTACCAGGGGTTCCCCCCAACGGTGATGGCGCCCATTATGGCCATGGTGGTCCTGCTGACCGCCGGTATGGATGTGTACGACGGCATGACCGGCGCCTATATGACCGGCGCCACCAATTTCATCAAGAATTATTTCCTCATGTTCCTCACCGGCGCTGTCTTTGCCAATCTGATGGCAGCCAGCGGCACGGCCCGTTCCATCGGACTGGCCCTGGCCAAGCTGGCCAAAAAGTTTCCCGGCCATGAGACCTACGCCGCTCTGTGGTGCTGCGTGCTGGTGGGCGTGGTCATCACTTACGGAGGCGTGATGATCTTTGTGGCCTTCTTCACCATCATTGCCATCGTCAAGGAGATGTATGAGGAACTGAACGTGCCGTGGAAGATGTACACTGTGGGCGCCTTCGGCACCGCCGCCCTGTCCATGACCATGATCCCCGGCTCCCCCTCCGCCAACAACGCCGTGGCCGCCGGCTGGTTGGGCACCAACGCGATGTCCGGACCTGTGCTGGGACTGTTCGCCGTGGTCCTTTCCATCCTTTTCGGCCATGTCTATTTCACCATCCAGGTCAGGAAGATCAAGGCCAGCGGCGAGGGCTTTCTCCCCACGGGAAAAGGGATCTCCGAAGTGCAGTTTGAAAATCCGGAACCCATGAATCTGCTGGCTGCGCTGCTCCCCTCCATCGTACTCCTCGTCGTCCTCAACGTCCTGGATATGGGCGTCACCATCGCCTGCTTTGTGGGCATCGTGGTGGCCCTTGTCGACTTCGGCCTGGTCCAGAAGCGGTTCCGCCTCAAGGAGGCCATCGCCCTGATGGGGACCGGTACCAGCCAGGCCATCAATTCCGGCTTCGTTACCGCCATGGTCATCGGCTTTGGAAGCTGCGTGGCCGCCACTGCCGGCTATGCCTGGATCATCGAGAAGCTCTTCAATCTCCCGGGCCCCGCCGAGTATCAGATCGTCATCGCCGTGGCCATCGCCGCCGCCATGTCCGGCTCCCCCTCCGGCGGCCTGAACATCGCCCTGGAGAATTTGGGCCAACACTTCCTGGAACTGGGCATCAATCCCGGCGTCATCCACCGTATCTCCGTGGTGGCCTCCGGCAGCCTGGACTCCCTGCCCAGCTGCGCCACCCTGATCAACGAGTTCAATCAGGCACGCCTCACCCAGAAAGAGGCCTATTTTAACATGTTCTGGCTCAACACCGTCTGGCCCCTGGTCCTGTGCTTTATCCTGGCGTTTCTGTCCTCCACATTCGGCATCTGCTGACATCACCAAGGAGATGAATGTTCTATGGAATACAAAAAGATCCTCTATGAGGTGAGGGACGGCGTGGCCGTCATCACCATCAACAGCCCCAAGACCCTCAACGCCATCAACGATGAGATCATCGAGGAGCTCTACCAGGCCATCACCGCCGCGGAGGCCGACGACGGGGTGCGGGTGATGGTCCTCACCGGCGCGGGCAACCGATATTTCACGGTTGCACGAAAAAGCCGCCCTGCGGGCGCTCATCGGTCCACAGGGTAACGCGCTCTATGACCAGCTAGGTAAGAAATGAAAAGGCCCCCGCCATCCATATTGGGTGGCGGGGGCCTTTTTCCATTCTCCGCATCTCACCAGCGTCCTCACATTCCACGTCCGGATAGGGTGATTCGTCTCCCCATGCATGGAACGCTTGATGTGCTCAAGGTCGACCCATATTTGGGGGGTGGAGGAAATCCTGTGTGCAAAAACGTGTCCATTTTCTGTGATTTTTTATTGCGCTTTGTGTCAATCTAAAATACAAAATGGCACCTGTAAAAACCTCGCATCGATTGCAGGAGTAAGAAAAGACCTCTGTAACCGTTGTGGCTACAGAGGTCTTATTTTGGTGGAGCATCCGCAACCAACTGCGAGTTAGACGAACACCCTACATCATCGTTTTCAAAGGTCTTTTCGATATCGTCCAGCGGGATATTTTCAATGCTGAGCGGACGGTTGCCCGCGTTCAGGATCATCGTGAAATATCCGTCGTAGAGATAGATGGCATTGATGAAAATGTTGACCAATGCTCTGCGCTTGTACTCATTATCATTCGGCAGCATACGGAGGTAATCGAGAAAGGAAAGAATGACTGAGTATTCCATGCCGCTCTGTTTTTTGATCTCAATGGCGAGCTGCTTTTCCAGTTCCTTTTTTTCTGCCTCTCGCTTGTGGATACGCTCGGTAATCATGTCGACCGACTGTCCCTTTTCCAGCGCAACCCAGAGGTTTTCAATGGCAGAATCTGCTTCTTTCAAAGCAGCTTTCAGTCTCTTCACGGACAGTAAATCACCGTCATTTTTGCAAGCGGCATAAACCTGATCGGCAATATATTTGACCTTCTCTTCGGTAAGCAATTCGGAGCAAGCCTGCACGACACGTTCTTCAATCAGAGCCTTTTGGATGAAGCTTTTTTTGACTGTCTCTTTCCGTGCAACCAGCTCTGATTTGCGCAACGACAACCGGATAAATCTTTTTGCCGTCAATTACAATATCGCCTATCTTATATGTTCGTCGAGACCCGTCCATAAAGAACGAAAAATTAGAAAAGTTACGATCTTCAACAAAGAGATCATATTTCCTGATTTTCTTGGACTCGTCAGTTTCAAACGGTTTTCCGATTACTTTGATTTCATCGCCTTCGTCTTGATATGGTTCTGGATAATAATGATCAAGATCAAGGCTTTCGTTTTGATAAAGTGCAACACCGCACTTGTCAAATATTTTATTCAGTGTAGGCATGATAAAACTCCATGCAGCTATTGTCGGGAATGCCTTTCCAAGAATCAAAAGGAGTTGTCATGTTGAATTGTGTCCTGGTTTGTCATAGTCTGTCGAATAGACGATTCAGGAAGCGTTGTAAACCAAGGGTGTAGTGCGCCCATTCGCACCCCTGAGGTGGAATACGCCCCACGATTTCGAGTCCGGGTCGCTGAAAATAACTACCCAACCAAAGCCCTCACCGCATTCATAATCTGCTCGTAGGTAATATCCTGCGCGTATGCGAACTGCTTGCGGTATTTATCCCACATGGCACGGAGTTCCGGGCTTTCCTCAATGTTATACAGGATCCCGGGGACATCTACGATCTGCTCCGCAGTGCCGCGATGCTTGGCCGTTGCACGCAGCGCCTCAGCAAACACGGCTTTATCAAATTTCTGTGTTGTGGTCAATATGTATGCATCGTAGAAATCTCTGGGGCGGGTATTGAACACACCACGCCGCAGGATGGGTTCCACCTTCTCTGCCATGACAGTTTCAATGTTGTATGCCCACAGCTCGTAGGACTTCTCATCATCAAAAATCTCGGAAAAGTTGTACTGCACCGCGTGAGGCGTGATGGCATCACCGGTGGACACGTCAATACTCATCGGGGTCAGCAGCGTATCAAACCTGGCGTTCAGCATGACCCGATAGCCACCGTAAATGTCGTCCTCCCGGATGGGAGTGATGGGTCCAATCTCGAATACCACGCCATCGTCAAAGGGAATGACACAAACCTGCTCCAATGCACTGCGAATCGCATCCGGTGTGAGGGGCAGGTTTTTCAATGTGGTATCCAAGTCCATCGTTGCCCTGTTGTCCAGACCAACGATGGCTGCCACCAGCATACCGCCCTTCAGAACGAACTTCTCTTTATACTCCGACACAGAAAGACGGACAAGCAGCCGCTCAAACATATAGTTCTGCAAGATCACCTGAGCCGGGATATTTTTCTTCTTGGCAATGTTGCGGATCTTCGCTTTTAGACTCATTGCTTTGCTCACAGAAGCACCTCCAAATACTGCCGCAGGACGTTCGCCACACGCATCTTCTTCGCGTAAGAATTGAGCTTATTCAAATCCTTCTTGGAATTGGCAGCGTACAGTTTCAGTGCTGCCAAAAAGGTTTCTATCCCGAGCTTATTACGGCTACGGATCACATCACAAATAGTGCGTTCCAGATCGTAGCAGGGAACGAGATTACCGGCAGGTGTTTTCAGCTCAGTCTTGCCGAGATCAAACAGCTCCGGCTTGATGTAGTACACCTTGCACTCTGCTTTGATCGCCGCAGAAGGAATGCATCCGGACGGTGCAGTGATTGTGTGTTCAAAGGGTGTTCTGTCCGAGATGCCATGTAAGAAAAGAGCTGTTTCATGAGAGAATATGATCTGTGTTGAACGCTTGCTTATTGACAGGAGTTCATCTTCCATATCATCGGGAAGGATATACTGTCCTTTTACAATGCGATGGATTTTATCTTCTTTGCACAGCTTGTAGAGCATGGCTTTTGAGATGCCATACTGCGCTGCGATTTTTGTTTCAATAATGCCGCCATGCTCCTTGGCAATGGCAGTGAGTTCAGCAATATAATCCATTCAAACACCTCGTCGCAATAACTCAATAATATTATACTCATAATTACGATCATAGTCAATGCATCTCAAAGAACATTCGAAAAATATTTGCAATTAAATTATGACGATAGTCAACACAGAGTAAAGGGCTTGGGATACTCCCAACAAACAAAAATTTCTGGGTGTACAGACCCCGAATGTGCAAGCTATTCTCTAAAAACTGAAACATCGTCGTTATCACGCGCGCTCGGATTGAAAAACACGAGGGCCCTATTTATTTCCAGAATTACTCACATAGGGGGAATTGAATGATGAAAAATCGCACCAGACCAGTCCGCATTGAGTTCCGTGTTACCGCGCAGGAACATCAACTTATCCAGAGAAAGATGGAGCAGCTTGGCACCAAAAACATGGGAGCCTATCTTCGTAAGATGGCGATCGACGGCTATATCATCAAAGTGGATTGCACCGAGCAAAAGAAACTGGCTGCTGCCGTCAGCCGCGTTGCCGGAAACATCAATCAGATCTGCCGCCGTATCAATCAGACCGGGCATTTCTATAAGGATGATATTGTCGGGTTGAAAGCGAAACAGTGTGAAATTTGGGAACTACTCAAACAGTCGCAAAGGGCGGAATTATGACCACAACGGGATTATCCGTGTATGGATTTCCCGTCGACGGTTTTTCAGACCGTGGATCGCCTGACGCTCAAGACCGTACCATAACCGGATTTCCGGACCGTGGATTTCCGAACGGTCATCGAGTATGGAATTCATCCTCTAATCAATAAGAAATAAATTAACTCTCAATAAAGTCATCCATCAATCCAATCAATACACCTGATGGGATTGATTGGATAGGAGGTCACATGAAGCAGGTGTTTTTCAGATTTACCGTAGAGAGCCTATCGGCATCGTACATACCTTTTCCTCGTTTTCTCATGGAGGATTGCTTTGCAGAGCTTACCAACGATGCGAAGGTGTTGTACGCACTTATGCTGGACAGAGCCAGTATTTCCAAGGTTAATGGCTATACCGAAGAGGACGGCACGATACGTCTTTACTTCACCGTGGAACAGGCACAGAAGAAGTTGCACCGCAGCCGGCAAAGCGTCACGCGGATATTTCAACAGTTGGAATCCAGTGGATTAATCTGCCGTCGAAAGCAAGGTCTTGGTAAACCTGCGATGATTACGCTCAATTACCCTTCCAATGCAAAGCTGATACAACCGAAGGAAGACGGCGAATTACCGTCAGGATAAAGGTCGAAAATCGGATAATTTGTGCCCCACAAGCGACGCAAACGCTGTGGGGTATATCTTTTCCCATGATAAAGGATAAACGGCTCCCAGGCGAGCCCAGGGGCGCATAGATGGCAGAAAGGCACATATGGACAAAAAGAAAAATAAATATGATGTGGATATACCGAAAGAAGTTTTGGATGCCTTTGCACGATACATCATTCCGGAAATCCGCCGTTTCCACGAAAGTGAGGAGGGACAGGCGTTTTACAAGGAATGGCTTGAGAAATATTCCGAATACGCAGAAAAGTGAAAAAGTCCGCTGGGGTCGTGTGACCTCAGCGGACTTTTTCTGCTTACGACATCATCTGAGCCATACCTTCACAGCGAAACCGCCGTTAAAGAAGTAGGTGTTCGTCCAATGTCCAATTGGTGGAGGCGGGGGGAGTTGAACCCCTTGATAAAACCTATATAACTATTGCAATGTAAATGTTTTATTTAATCCGTGTGTAAAATCGTGTGCAATTTTTTCTCAAAATAAGAGTCTACCAAATCGGCCACCGCATCCTGCTTGTCCTTCATGGTGTGCTGGTAGACATTTTTGAGCATGTTATTTGTGGCGTGCCCCATACGCTCCATAGCATACTTATCGGGTACGTTGAGCGCCAGCATTATGGAGGCGTTTGCGTGGCGCAGATCATGGAAACGGTAATGAGGTAATCCAGCGCTTTCGCATAGCCGAGAGAAACGCTTGTACATCGCTTGCCCGCTGAGGTGTATTACATGGTCATCGGTGTGCGGCTGTGCTTCAATCAGGGATTTGATATACTCTGGCATCCTTATTCTGCGGTCTCCGCTGTATGTCTTTGTGCCCTTTAGCTCTGGGCCGACCTCCCCGTCAACGATGGCCTGTTTGATGCGCAGCATATCTCCCTGGATGCAATCCCATGTTATGCCCCTGATCTCCGATGCTCTTAGTCCAAGCCACACAGCCAGCAGGATCGGCAGCTCCGACGGTGTTCCCTTCGCTGCCTCAACGATCTTTTCTATATCTTCGGCTGACGGTATCCCGGCCTCGTATTTCTTCTTTTGCGGCAGGGTGGTCCGGAGTATCATAGTCGGATGGTATTCAGCTAGAGCGGCGCTCAGTAGGCCGTGGGCGTTCCTGATGGTCTTCGGGGACAGTGTCTTGGCCATGGTGTTCATCTCGCGCTGTACCTTCTCTTGCGTCAAGGCGGACAGGGGCGTTTTTATGATCCCCTGCATGGTATTCTTTCGGAGTTTTTTGTATCCATAGATCGTGGCTGGAGACAGAACGGAATCCTTACTCTCGATATACCGGTCTATGGCCTCTCCCACTGTCAACGATTCCGGGCGCTTAGACTCTTGCAAGAGACCGGTCTTTATCGCAACCGCCTTTGCCTGACACACATCCGGGTCTGCGTCAACCACGCTAACCCGCTTTCCGGCCACCATCACTTGGCATCTGTACTGCCCGGACGGAAGGCGTTGCGGCGTGGGCAATTTGGTTTTCATTGACAGAATCCTCCCATCTGGGTAAAATGGAAGGGTAGCCGCTGCTCTGTGGTCTACACCTTCCCGCCGCTCCTGGTGTGCCAGCACCGGGGGCGGCATTTTTATTGTTGCACTCTGCCAAAAAGTGTGATATTCTGGCGACGGCGCTACCCGCAACGGTAGGCGGTTGGTCCCTCCATCCCGGAGGGGACTTCTTGCCCCTCCAGCGAAGGAGGGGAGGTGAGGCCATGGTTACATACGGTGAGCTTTTTGCTTACTCGCTTGTTATCATCGGCATTATCGGTCTGGTTTTCCAGATAAAAAAGAAGTAACCGCCGTCCCCTGACAAGTTTGGCGATTACTTCAAAGCACTTATAAGGGGCCAACCGTCTGCCGGTAGCGCCCTCTTTCTATGTTCAGTATAACCGCCGGATATGAGATTGTCAAGGGCCGCGCGCATGGTTGGTCGCAACAGGGGGGTATCTCGGCGTATTGCGAAAGGCGACATTATTTGCTATAATTTTTTATGCACAATGGAGGTGACGGCATGGAGAATAAAAGCAGTCTTACTTTTTCTTTCTGTGGGGACTATGAGGTAAACGCACTGTCTCTATCCAGGGCCATAACATCCCTCGTTGAACTTTCGAGCGCCGTTGCAGAAAGAGAGTTCCCCAACGTCGAATTTAGGATGAATGTAAGGGCAGTTACGCCAGGAAGTCTAAAATTTGATTTTGTAGCTGTCGCGCTTGCGGCACAAACTCTTTTATCGCATGACACGATAGAGTATGCGGCGAACCTTATAGGCGTTGTTTCATCAACTTTCTCAATTAAAAAATTTTTGAAAGGGAAACGCCCCCAAAGGCGGGAAAGATTTAACGATCACTTGGTAATCACGAACACAGATGGAGATAGGTTAGAAGTTCCTGTATCTGCTGGGGTATATTTTGTTGATAATCGGGTGGATAAATCAATTACAAATATAATAAATTCCGCAAAGGCATCCAATGGAGTAACTGGCATTTCTATTGATGCGGGCGGCCGTGTTGAGATTCCCAGAGATGACTTTGAACAATGTTCTAAAGAACTAGATATCGAAATGTGTACAAGTGCAGAAGAGCCAATCGTAACATTACGGCCAAAGGAAGTTCTTTTTATCAGACAGGCGGATTTTTCTGGTGAATTGAAATGGCGATTTAAGAGCGCCGGGGCGGAAAACGTAGTTGCCTCAATTTCCGACGAGCGGTTTATTGATCGAGTAAAATCAGGAGTTCAGGAAATTAGGGCAAAAATGTACTTAATAGCGGACGTTAGAGTCACAGTTCATCTTGGCTTAGATGGCCTTCCAGATGAATCCAAATGTACATATGAAGTCCTAAAAATTCACTCAGTTGGTATACCGGGAGAGGGCCAAACAAAATTTGATATTTAACTATTTCCCTCGCCCTCGTGCCGGGGCTTTTTATATTCCCGCCCTCCGGCGACCAGGTAACGGCATCATTTGTGTTTGTTCAGCGCGGTGGGCGGTATTTTTATTGCTCAAACAGGTTGCTATAGGTAATGTAGGTCATCCCAATAGTTCCGTCATCAATTTCCATGCACCAAAGATCGTGTACCCCACAGTTATATACCCTATATGCCCATTCAGTATCTGTAACGCTGGTATTCGAATATTCTTTCAGCCCAAAACGGGCCAGAATATCATCTTTCTTATCGAACGTTACCGGTGAAAATATCTGTATCCGCATAAGATGATTCCCGTTGAACTCATAGACATACTTGCCTTCATGATAAGATAGAGACCGCATGGGGTATGTGGAAAAGAGTCCTTCATAATTCCACTCTTCCACTCCTTCGGGTTCTCCGATAAGCTCGATAAGCTCTTCTTCGGTTATCGGCCTTTTTTCTCCATTCTCTTCAACGATAAAACGAGTGGCATCATAGGCGACATCTACTGGCTCAGATCCACAACTGCAAAGAAAGAGAAATGGCAATAAAACTAGAACGAAAAACCTCGCAATTCTCAAAGCTTTGCTGGAGTTTGACATATTACTTATCACCTTCCTCGACATTTTTATTTCGTCCATCCCTTTTCTTTCATGTATTCCTTAGCACGCTGATCGATGAGCTTTTCTAATTCTTCTTGGCTAAGATTTATTGTAAGAGGCTGGTCCGGCTCTTTTTCCCAATCTACCTTTTCTTCCAATTTTTTAAATATAGTGTTTTGGGCGGCACTTATCAAATTATCCACGACATCATCATCTTCACGGTCCACCATCTCCAAAATTTCGATAAGTTTGTTGAACCTCGCAATCCGCCCTTTTTCTGTTTTTAAACTAGAGGCGGACAAAACCTCAAGTTCGGTGACACGAGGTAGATTCTTTTCAAGACCTTCCAGCAAGATGTTCATAAGGTCTTTTGCTTCCGAGTCACCCGTACTGCTGTAAATTCGAAGAATTGCGTGACGAGCCACGTCAAAACGGGATAGCAAGGTCCCTAGAGATTTTGTAGAACCCATTAGGTCAACGGACTCTAAAAGAATACGCTTGTCGTTTTGGAAAGAAATTGGCGGTTGACCAGCTTTGGGTGGCTCAATACGTGGGGGGTCATGGTGCTGCTGGGCATATGGACAGTAGGCCGAACGCTTCAAGGGCTTCTGTGCGGTGGGTCTCCGATAATATTTTCTGGAAGTCGAAGCATGAACTTGAGTAGACGTATGAGTATTTTTCGGCGAACGAAAGACCTTATATATGAAGAATATGGTAAGTACAGAACATACAATACACAATACTAAATTTGGTAAGGACTCACTTGAGGGCATACTTGGATCAAACGCAAACCGACCGGCCGCAAAAGCCAGAAGCGCGAAGAATGCTGCCACAGCTATTAAAACACTCCGCATTGCTCTCATAACATGACACGCCTTTCTCTGTTTTTGCTTCGCCTGTATAACAAACTAACCTGCTTCATCGCTAGCGGTATCATATTCCTCGATATATTCCACCCATAAGAACTCATCGGCATAGGTGCAGTTAGGGTCATCCAGTATGCCTGCGTCCAGTTCCTTTTCTTCCACAGTCATCCAGTCTATGTAAAAGTGGTTCCTTACCAGGTGCCGCAATTCATGCTTGATAGTTCTGCGCCGTTTCTCTTCGCAATACAGCGTATTTATATAAATGTTGGCGGTTCCGTCGCTATTGGATGCGATTGCTCCAGGGACACCCATACATGGGAAATCCATAAATATAATAAAATAATCGACATCCCGATAATACTTCAACGTTTGTACCTCTTATCTCCCGTACTTTTGCTGTTGAAATTTGATAAAGTCTACAATATCTTCGATTTGACTTTCGCTGACTTTCGCGTCGGCATCCAGCAGAATACGAATACCTGATCCTGCTAATACCTCGCGGTATTTGGCGTGGGGAACACCGCCCTCTCCGTTTTCGGAGGGGGCTTTTTCTGCCTCTGAGCCGAGAAGATAATCAGTGGTAACGCCGAAATAGTCCGCAATTTTATTCAGCGTCTCTCCTCGTGGCGTGTACCCATTACTCTTCCAATTGCTTACATTAGATTTGTTTATGCCAAGTTCGGCGGCTACGACACTGGGCTTTTTGCCTATTTTTCCGCACAGCTCAAGGTACACGTCGTAAAACATAATATCTCCCCCATAAAATTGTGCTATGTGCACAAAGTTCAAGAACATAATATTTTCGCCTTGACAAGTTTATGTTCTGGGAGTATATTATTATCGTAAGTTGCAGAACATGAACTTGTGACCCCGAACAGTAAATGGGGCGCGTTTAAGTTCTTAATCTTTCACAAGAAAAGAATACCACAAGAGTTCATGAAATGCAACATTTTTTGAGGGGAGGTGGACAATTCGTATGCCTGCACAATGGACTGCGGACGTAATTGGCAAAATGCACCTAAACCATATTTCCAAGAAGCAGCTTGCGGAACAGCTTGGTATTACTCCTGAGTATGTCAGCATGGTGCTCAACGGACACCGGGAACCGGAGGGAGTGGAAGAGAGGTTTCGAGGCGCAGTCGAATTACTCATTCGAGAGCAGAATCAGCCTAGCACATAACCTGTCCGATAAAACGGACTATTCACGGGGATAAAGGAGGAACCACAATGCCGAAGATAAGGCCGCTCACCAGTGAGGGACGGGAGGCAGAGCGGACCAAAAAGTGCAACGAAGTCCTGGCTGTGGCGCTTCGGCGGCACAGAGTAGATACGGGCATCCAGGACCAAGTGCTCTGTAAATCCCTCGGAATCAGCAGAAACGCCATTATTAACTACAAACGTGACCCCGGTGTGATGACACTGGATATGGCCCGGAAGGTATCCCACGCCATTAAGGTGAGCCCAGAGGATTGGCTTGCAATTGGGGGGTACAAAGTATGATCTCCCGCCGGGATATCGTCTGCATGGCGCTGGTCCCAGCCATCTACCTTGCGGCCTGCTGCGGGGTCTACGCGCTGGATGCGGGCCCGGCCATCGCCCACACGCTGGACAAGCACCCAGCCGGGCCTGTGCTGGTACGGGAGCTATTAGAGGCAGAGCTTGTCAATCCCACTCCATTATCGGACGAGCTGTACATAATCCTGCTGGACGCCTGCGA
>ENA-UOIV01000499-UOIV01000499.1-human-gut-metagenome-genome-assembly--contig:-C59-NODE-499-length-43346-cov-7.862604_pt1 | contig 43346 bp, 40 predicted proteins | sample MGYA00242333_ERZ723880 | MGnify/ENA metagenome assembly ERZ723880 | reverse complement strand
ATAAATCAATGAAGCTGTGTATCAAAAGCATCCCAAGAAACAAAAAGAGACATATCCATGAATGAATATGATTAAATTGATAAATTCCCCATTGCCTCTTCCCATATGAGAAGGGGCGAGGGGGAATCTTTTTCCGCATGAAAGCAAAGGCACGAAAGCCTCTAACAGGCTGATGATGAAATATCAGTTCTTTGGAAGAGCCGGCGGTCTCAACCATGAACCCTTTCTATTTCTCTGCGAATGCCCAGCTCCCCGGCTACGCGCATCAGATTATCCACGTCGCCCTGCACCAGCTTCCCGTTTTGATCCGGCGGCAAATTGATCACCATCATATTATTTGTCTTTTCAAGAATGCGATAATTCCGGATGATCTCCTGCGCGTCCATCAGCGGTTTGTCTGCATACGTATCGGAATAAAACCAACTGAACTCCTTGCGGGAACAGATCGTCTGCTCAAAGGGAAGATAATATTCCTTTTTGTTAAAGGTGTATATTTTCGGGTCGTCCTCCCGGCACATGTGCGGATCCCACAGCCGAAAGTCCGAGGGAAACATCCGCAGAGGGTCACGGTCACGATAATTCCTAGGCTCATAGCGTTTTTGCGGACCGCCCTTCTTTTCGCTGTATTTCCCAACAGTATGGTTCACGCCAATCTGGCACATGGGCTGCATCTGCTTTACATGGTTATATAGCCGATCCAGCTGCCACGCGCGGCACGGTTTATCCCACGCGCCGTCAAACCAGAGCTCCACCACCTCGCCATATCGGCCGTCCAGCAGCTCCGTCAAATGCTTTTCCATGTACTGGACATAGGCCTCGTCATCCCCGTAGCATAATTCGTGCCGATCCCAAAGCGAATAGTAGAGGCCCAGCCGGAGGCCATATTTTCGGCAGGCATCCGCCACTGCCCGGACGACGTCGGTCTGATTCGGGGAGTAATTGACGGAATAGGTGGTGGTGTGCGTATCCCACAGGCAAAAGCCGTCGTGGTGCTTGGTGATCAGGACGACATAATTCATCCCCGCCTCATAAGCCGTGCGCACCCAACTGTCCGCATCGATCGCAGAGGGGCAGTAGCTCTCGACCGGCAGCGTTCCGTCCGACCACTCCGTGTTGTTGAACGTGTTGACACCAAAGTGGAGGAACATACCGAATCGGCGTTGCATCTGCGCTAACTGGCCCTCGTTCGGCTGTAAAGAAGGCTGCTGCATAATTGGATAGGTTCGGGAGGGATAGGGCGCCATTTTCTTTTGAAAAAACATCGTTCTCTTTTCCTTTCTTTATATTGGGGAAGACAAAAATGGCCTCATCACAGGGGGGCGTTTGGGTAAAAAAGAACCCGCAGCACTCAAAATGCGGGCCACAGGTTTGTGTCATTAGGTAGAAATAGATGCAAACGAGGTTATGCTCATAACCCACACAACAAATTGGAAGTTATCTCTGTTTGCTCTTTTGGTTAAATCTCATCGTTATAATACTTTTTGATTAAGTCAATCAAATCTTTAGCAACCTCACGAATTTCAAACAACTCATGCTCCCAAATATAAATCGCTGATGTATCGGTTTCACCATTAGGAAGAACACGATAACAGTAGTAATCACCACATCCGTTTGTTGCAAAATAGATGTTTCGATTTACTTTTTCTTCGAACTCGCCTTCCTCAAAGTATTCCGCCATAACGCTTCTATTTCTCTCAACATTTTCTATTATTTCCTTGACCGAAAGCAAAAACCACTGATCTCCGTCTGTTTCCCTAAGGAGTGCTTTTAATTCGTTGGGGAGGGAATACCCTACATATTTTTCTGCTTTAGCAAGTTCACTCTCATCACACGGTTTTTGCAACTTTGCCCATTCGTTATCTTTAATTAATTCTGTTAATATCTCTCTAAACACTGTTCTTCCTCTAGAATTTTAAATGATTGCTCTGTATTCCGTATATTATATAAATAACCTTGATTGCAGTATAACAAAAAAGTCAGGTTAAAGCAAATGCAAACCTGCATTTATTTTAACCTGACTTTCGTGGTGGAGATGGCGGGAGTCGAACCCGCGTCCGAAAGCTCATCCGCACAACTTTCTACGAGCGTATCCGGTCTACTAGGATTCCCCTCAGCGCCCGCCGTCCGGCAGGCTGACGCTTACGGTAGCCTCCAAGTCATGACAGGGGAGGAGGCCATCCCCTGTTCACGTTCCCTGCTAATCGACGCCCAAATCTAAGCCGCAGGACTCAAAGACAGGACGCAGGCTTAAGCAGCCTGTAACGAAACTTTATTGTTGTCGTTTATTCTTTAAAAAGTGCGGCTTTTAAAGCGGTTCCGCGCCGCTGCTCGCTTATCGTGTTTCAAAACCCCCGTCGAAATCCTTTCATCCCCTTATTAAAAATGGTCATCCTATCCGGCCAACCATCGTTTCATACAGCCCGGCTCAGCCAATGGTGGAAAAGGCATCGCCCTTTTTAGCGCCGACGTTCCTTGAGGGAACGCTGGATATCGCGCACCGCAGCCTTGCGGGCCATATCTTCGCGCTTATCATAATTCTTTTTACCCTTGCAGAGCCCTATCTGAATCTTGACCCGCCCCTTTTTGAAATAGGCGGAAAGCGGAATCAGCGCGTAGCCCTGTTGCTTCGTCAATCCATAAAGGCGGTTAATCTCCCGTTTGTGCATTAAAAGCCTGCGCACACGCATCGGGTCGCGGTTAAAGATATTCCCCTGCTCATAGGGGCTAACATGCATGCCATTGACAAATATCTCGCCATCCTTGACGGAGCACCATGCGTCTTTCAAATTGACACGCCCCTGACGCACGGATTTGACCTCCGTGCCGAACAGCTCAATGCCGGCCTCCGCGCTCTCAATGACAAAATAGTCGTGAAAGGCCTTTTTATTGGTTGCAATCGTCTGCAAATCACTTTTGTGCGCTGTTCCCACGGCCTTTCACCCCCTTCTGCCCAGATCATCGGCCGGATAATGGATTATATCACATGAAAAAAAATTGTCAAGCAAAAAGCGGCGAACAATGTTTTCCATCCGCCTTAAATGACCTGCCTGCCCTCCAGCGCGCGGGAGAGGGTTACTTCGTCTGCATATTCAAGATCAGCGCCCACCGGCACGCCGTAGGCCAAGCGGGTCACCTTGATGCCCATCGGTTTTAACAGGCGGGAGATGTACATGGCCGTTGCCTCCCCCTCCACAGTCGGGTTCGTCGCCATGATAATCTCATCCACCTCTTCCTCCCCGCAGCCCAGCCTGGCGAGCAGCTCCTTAATGGCGAGTTGATCCGGCCCAATGCCGTTCATGGGGGAGATTGCGCCATGCAGCACATGGTAAACGCCCTCGTATTCATGCGTGCGCTCAATGGCGAGCACGTCGCGTGGATCCTCCACCACGCAAATTTTCGACTTATCCCGCGCGGGATTGCCGCAGACGGAGCAGAGCTCCGTGTCCGTCAAATTGCAGCAAATTTTGCAGCGGTGGATTTTTTCATGCGCATCCAGAATCGACTGCGCGAAACCTTTCGCCTCCGCGTCGGACAGGCCAAGCACATAGAAGGCAAGCCGCTGCGCACTCTTGCGCCCGATGCCGGGCATGCGCTCAAATTGCTCAATCAGCCGCGAAAGCGCGGCTACCTGATACCCTGCCATCGCTTAAAACAGGCCTCCCGGCATACCGGGAATATTCAGCCCGCCAGTGATCTTGCCCATCTCACGTTCCGAGGTTTCATCTGCCTTACGCATTGCCTCATTGATGGAGGCGATCAGCAGATCTTGCAACATCTCAATATCCTCCGGATCTACGATCTCCGGCTTCATGTCGATCTTGACCACCTCATGCTTGCCGTTAACCGTCACCTCGACCGCTCCGCCGCCCGCGCCTGCGGTATATTCGGCGTTTTCGCACGCCTCCTGAACACGCGCCATTTCCTCCTGCATCTTTTGAATCTGCTTCATCATATTGCCGCTGTTGCCGGCGTTTGGAATTCTTGCTTTCATCTGCTCTTCCTCCAAATTATAATTCTTTCCTCATCAAGAGATATGCACCACAGGCAGAGGAGTTTCCATCTGCATTCTTCACGCAAATCAAATCCTCCGTGACACTTTTTACTAGATCGAGATAGCCCATTCGCTGATATAAGCGCATATTTGCGTCATTCTCTTCCTCCACGCCGATCGAAAGCTCCAAAAAGCCCAATTCCTTCGCTCGATCAGCCATCCGATTCAGCAGCGCAGAGCCAATTCCCCGGCCGCGATACCGCTCCAGGACGTGCAAATTACATAGATAGGCCCGTTTGATGCCATCAGCTGCATCTGCATCCGGCAACTCCCGAAACAGATAAACGCGCCCAACCACCCGCAACCCAATTCTAGCATACCAAAACTCGGCCTTTCCGGCATCCATATACGCGGCAAACTGCGGCTCCGCCCATGGCGCATCCCGCCAATACCGGTGAAAATCCTGCAGCGTGCCGTGAACGATTTTCATAGGAAAATCTCCTTCCAAATCAGGCTATCGAATTTCCGTTTCCACCTGTGCATTCTTTAAACGACCCAGCAGGTCGTCGAGCGGGTCTGCTTTTTTCTTCGGCGCTTTCTTTTCGCCGCCACTGTAAAGGCCCAAGCGGTATTTGTGCCCTGTCACACGGAGCACTGCCTCCTTGACCGCGGAGGAATGGCTGCCCTGCCGGATAAAGCTGCCCAAAAGCGGGTTTTCTGACTGGATGAGCACAAACTCCCCGCGGAAAAACGCGCTGGAGCCGGATAAAATCCCAGCGATCGGCTTATCGATTTCTGATAAAACGGAGAGCACCTGCGGCCACTTTAGAAAGGCTTCGTCCCCTTCTTGCCCAGCCTGCGGCTCATCATCCGGCCGATCCGGCTCTGGAGGCGGCTCAGGCGTGGAAACCGGTTGCCGCCTTGAGGAAGGGGAAGTGAGAGGCCCCGGCGCATCAGGCGGAGTTGATAATGAATCCATCCTTGCCGGGCTGGAGGCCGCCTTTTCCGCCCTCGCCGGAAGCTCAGGGGGCTTTTCTGGCGCTGCCTGTGGAGCCACAGCTACGCGCCCGGTGCGCATTGCCTGCTCAAGCGCCTCAATGCGACGGAGCAACGCTGCGCTGTCTGAGCAGAGGGTAGGCGTGGCGAGCTTGATAAGCGCCATTTCCATCTCAATGCGGCGGTTCACACCGGAGCGCATGCGCTCTAATGTGCCCTGTAACAAATCGAGTGCAGAGAGAATCGCTTCCATCGAAAAGCCCTCCGCCTCCACCTGAATCTGCTGAAGCTCACCCTCGGTGCAGATAATGAGCTCGCCTAGGGTGGGCACTGTTTTCGCAATCATTAGATTGCGGAAGTGGTCAATCAGATCGCCGCACAGCCGCTCCATATCGCAGGAGCCCTGATGCAGCTCGTCGAGCAGGGTGAGCGCCCTGGCGCTATCCTCCGCGCGGAGAGCCGCGGAGAGCTCATAGAGATGGCCGCGGCCTGCGAGACCAGCCGCTTCGCTGACAATCTCCACCGTGATCTGCTTTGACCTCCCGGCGCATTGGTCGAGGAGCGAAAGCGCGTCGCGCAATGCACCGTCCGCAATGCGGGCAATGAGCAGCGCTGCGTCATGCGCGAGCTCCATTCCCTCCTGACCGGCCACATATTCCAGCCGTGCGGCAATATCCTCCGGTGGAATGCGGCGAAAATCGAAACGCTGGCAACGGGAAAGAATCGTCGCCGGGAGCTTATGCACCTCCGTAGTGGCAAGAATGAACAACACATAGGAGGGCGGCTCCTCCAGCGTTTTCAGCAGCGCGTTAAATGCGCCGATGGAAAGCATATGCACCTCGTCGATGATATACACACGGTATTTAGCCGCGACGGGAGTAAAATTTGCCTCTTCACGCAAATCGCGGATGTTATCAACGCCATTGTTGCTCGCCGCATCAATCTCGATCACGTCTAAAATTGAGCCGCTGTCGATCCCCTTGCAGATTTCGCACTCGTTGCACGGGTTCCCATCCACAGGGTGCAGGCAGTTAACCGCTTTGGCAAGGATCTTCGCACAGGTGGTTTTGCCCGTGCCGCGCGATCCGGTGAAGAGGTAGGCATGGGATAGCCGGCCTTCCTGAAGCTCCCGGCGCAGCGTGTCGGTCACATGCGGCTGCCCGGCAACATCGGAGAACACCTGCGGGCGCCATTTCCGGTAAAGCACCTGATACACGGCAACCACTCCTTTCCAGCCTGCGATGCCTTTCCAAAAGAAAAGGCAAAGCGAACCGTTCACTTGGTCATGCAGCGGACAGGCAGACTGTGGCGCACAGTGCTGACTGTTTAATGCTGCTCGGTTCCCCGCCTGACATGGTTCACAGCGCCCCGCCGCACAGGACCCGCCCGCCACATGACCAAATAAATGCTTCGCTCTGCCGATGATAAAACTTTCTATGAAAAGCCTTATCGTATTATAATCTATTTTGAGTAGAAAGGCAAGAGGGAATCCGCAACAAATTCTTTTCCAAAGCTCCCACTTTTCTAAATCATGCTGCATTCCCAGCCATAGCTTACATAGAAGCCCTAAAAACAAATTTGCCAGCAACAGCAGATCTTCTCCGGGCATAGGAACATCCTAAAAACAAAAAATCCATGCGGACAGGTTAGACCTATCCGCATGGATTTTACACAGTGTTTCCTAACGCCTCCAGCTCAACTTTCATGATGACGCTGCGTTGGTCCCGGTCTCGGTGGCGGCTTCCGCCACATTTTGGGCCTTCTCTGCAAGCTTTGCAAGCCAGGCGCCAAGCGAATCATTCGCGGAAGCCAACGCCCCCGCAATGGGAGACAACAGCTCCGGCAGGAACCAGGCCGCCGCAATTGAGGTGACGAGCGTAATCCCCCAACGCTCCAGGTAAGCGCCTGCAACTAAAACGGCAATGATTGGGAACAACAAAATCTTTGCCGCAAGATTAGCCTCGTTTCCCGCGCCATAAAAGCTCTCCCACATCGCAAGTGCATCTTCTACCAAGGGGAAAAGCGAAGTCAGCAAAGAAATGCCAAGCCATAACATCAGCAGATAGAAAATGTTGTTGAACTGCTGCAACTTCATTACATGCACGCTGGCAGGGATCACGATCAGCAGCCCGAGCACCAGATTAAACAGGAAGGGGAGAAAACAGATCAAAAAACGTTTGCCCTTGCTCGGCATAAATTCATGCTCCACATGCCCGCACAGCTCGTTGGCCTGAAAATAGCGGGCATCTTCCACCGTGCAGTGAAACTTGCGGCACAGGCAATGCTCCCAAAGAGCATGCAGCAGCGTGCCCGGAAAGGTCAGCGCCTTCACGATCACATAAAGGATCCTCATGCCACATCCCCCTCTCCATTCAAGAAAATATCTTCAACCGTCAGCTTCCCGGCTTTATAATCAAGCACTTTCTGGCCCATTTCAACGCCATAGTATTCGAGGGTGGATATAACTTCTTCATAGCCATCCTGATTGCCGTTTGCCAAGTAGCACACCGCAAGGGTGTAGCTCGTCGCATAGTTCAGGGAGAGATCAAACGCGGTTTGTGCATTCGCCAACGCCGCCTTTTTATCACCCTGAAGCAGCTCTACAATCGCCTTTTGGCGGTAGGGCTCTGAGCTGGTGTCATCCAGTGCGATGCCCTTTTCAGCTGTAGAAATCGCCTTGTCATACTCCTTTTGGAGCCGGTAAACCGAAGCTTCCGTGCCATAGGCACTGGCGTCCTCCACGTTCTGTGCCCGCATTTGGTCGCAAAGCTCTACTACTTTGTCATAATTTTTAGCCTCTAGATATTCTGTGGCCATTGCAGGCAGGTAAATCCAGCTGTAGCTTTCGTTTTCCTTCTGAACAGATTCCAGAAACTGGATACGGACGGAGCTCTCCTGTTCCGTCATGGCGGCAAGCATGTATTTATAATATTCTAAAATCGCTTTATCATAGCTTTCATTTTCCTTCAAGCCCTCAATCTTCTCGATCAGCTCGTCGTAGGGAAGCTGATCATCCCCCACCTCGCTATATCCGCTAAAAAGCTCCTCCACAGCGGAAATGGTATCCGTTATGGCATTCAAATTCTGATACAGCTCGTTGAGATCGCGGTTCCAAGCCCGCTCCAGCTGCGCCGTCGTGTAATATTTTTTGATTAAGCTCTGCGCGTTTTCTACATAGCCCAAATTCAGGTAGAGCTGCGCCTGGCCCTTCACCATGCGCTTCGCCGCCGCGGCCGTTGTATCCTGGCTCGCGTCATAATAAGCGTCGAGCGCAGAGTTAAGCTTTCCCTGGCGAACATACTGCTCAGCTTGTAACACCCAGGCAAAAGGCGACACGCCGATGAAAAAATCCGCTGCGCCATATAACGCCACAAAAGCAACGATCACCGCCAGCACGATCACTTTCCAATCCGCTTTTTGCTCCCCGGCTGAGACGGCGGCGTTTGCCGCTTCCCCTTCCGCACGCACAGGGCTTGTTGGCAATGCTGGCGGGGCCTCCTCCTTCCCGCTCTGCGCATTCTTCTCCGCTTCCTGCTCCGCTCTCTTCGTTGCCTCCTCCAGCTCTTGCTGAAATGCATCCCGAATCTGGCTGAGCTCTTCATCCAACCCGTCGCCGGAGAGGGTGTTATGTTCACGGTCTTTCATGTCTCCCAAGGCAATGCCTCCTTCAAAGAAAACTGCAAAATTGCAATGTTGATATTTTAACATGAGAAAGCTTGTTTTTCAAATGCTATTGGAATTGTTTACATTCTTATCACAATTCAAACAAAAACGCTTTCTCCCACACCCCCGCTTTGCGTCACAGCGCAAAGAAAAGGCTCGAATGTGCTCGCATAGATATCATAAAGATAAGGGCTCCGGCCATCTGCCCGTTCGTGCGACGCAGATCCTTTTTACAACAATTTTTGCAAAAAAACAGGCCGGAAACCCCGGCCCGTCTTCTATATAGATATCGCTTTTAGATAATGCCCTGCGCCAGCATCGCGTCCGCAACCTTGAGAAAGCCCGCGATATTTGCGCCGACCACAAAATTATCCTTATGGCCATATTCCTCCGCCGCAGCGGACATATTGGTGTAAATATTCACCATAATATTTTTTAAATTTTGATCCACCTTGTCAAACGACCAGCTCAGCCGCGCGCTGTTTTGGCTCATTTCCAGCGCAGAGGTTGCCACGCCGCCTGCGTTTGCCGCTTTGCCGGGCGCAAAGAGCACGCCATTTTGCAAAAACACCTGGATTGCCTCATGGGTGGAAGGCATGTTTGCGCCCTCGCCCACTGCGATGCAGCCATTTTTCACAAGCTCACGTGCATCCTCAGCGGTGAGTTCATTCTGCGTGGCGCAGGGCAGGGCGATATCACACGGGATTCCCCAAACCTTCCCGTTTTCCGTATATTTTGCGCTGGGGCGCTCGGCAACATATTCGCTGATTCTGCCGCGGCGGCCTTCCTTAATATCCTTGATCACTTGAAGGTCGATCCCTTCCGGGTCATAAATGCAACCGTTAGAATCGCTCGCTGTAACAACCTTCGCACCCAACTCCTGCGCTTTTTCAATCGCATAGATCGCCACGTTGCCCGAGCCGGAAACCGCAACGGTTTTGCCCTCGATATCATTGCCGTGCGCGCGCATCATTTCTTCCACAATATAAACCAAGCCGTAGCCGGTTGCCTCTGTGCGCGCAAGCGAGCCGCCAAAGCTCAGGCCCTTACCGGTGAGCACCCCTTCATATTGGCCGGTAATGCGCTTATACTGACCAAACATATAGCCGATTTCACGACCGCCTACGCCGATATCCCCAGCAGGGACATCCGTATTAGGGCCAATTACGCGGTAGAGAGAGGTCATAAAACTCTGGCAAAAACGCATTACTTCCGTATTGCTCTTCCCCTTCGGGTCAAAATCTGAGCCGCCCTTCGCGCCGCCAATCGGCAGACCGGTCAGTGAGTTTTTAAAAATTTGCTCAAAGCCGAGGAATTTAATAATGCTCATATTAACGGAAGGATGAAACCGCAAACCGCCTTTATATGGGCCGATTGCACTATTGAACTGAACACGGTAGCCCCGGTTGACCTGCACCTTGTTGTTGTCGTCCATCCAGCAAACACGGAAAACCGTGGCGCGCTCCGGCTCGACGAGCCGCTCCAGAAGCGACGTTTTCTCATAATAAGGATTGCTTTCCACAACCGGACGGATCGACTCCAGCACCTCAGTCACTGCCTGACAAAACTCAGGCTGCGTGTGGTTGCGCTTGAGCGCTCGGTTCAAAACATCATCTACATACATGAAAATCACCCTTCCCAATTTCTGGAATCCCAAAGCTCTGCCTGCAAACATCTCCACAAGCATAAGACGGCCCACAGCTCAAACCAAGCCTGACACTGATGCCGTCTGTGCAAAGCCCTTCTCGGCTTTATGAAATTTATTCTACCTGATTCGCCTCAAAAATGCAAGAACTAATTTAAAATTATTCATATTTATAGAATCTTTATCTGAATTTAAGAAAATGCCAGCTCGTGATTGAAGTTTTCAAAACTGATACTTTCATCGTTTCGCATTATTTTCACAAAATACAAGAATAAAGGCCAATATTTTTATTGCAATATGCTTGATCAGCCTTCCTGAGCGCTTGGGATGCCGGATAGGCATCTCAGCCCAACGGTTCACGATTCTTCACGTTACAACTCTTGCACTGCATGAAAACGCCGGGGATTTCTCCCCGGCGTTTTATATCTCTTTTTAAAAATTGCACTCAAGCCGCTTTCCGCGCCTTGCGCTGTGCCCACCAACGCTTCACAATCGGCTCTAGCTTCTGCACCAGCACAATGCCGACCCAGCCATAAAATAAACCTGCTATTGCGCCAACGATTACATCCGTAGGATAATGCACATGCACATAAATTCTGGAGAATCCAATCAGAAAGGCCAAAACCAAGGCTGGAATCCCAATCTTCTTATCCGTTTTCAGCATGGGCAGTGCTGCCGCGAAAGAAGATGAGGTATGCCCCGAGGGGAAGGAAAAACTGGACGGCCGGCTCACAATCTCTGGGAAGGGAAAATCTTTCCAAACCGCGAACATAGCGGGATCGGCCGGATCAAATCGGTTAAAGGGCCGCGGGCGCGCAATCAGGTTTTTCAAAATGCCGTCATTGATCACCAGCATCAAAAGCAATGCGGCGCCCATCATCAGGCCGCATTTACGATATTTTTTCGTACAAATTAGAATCACGGCAAAAATGATCCAAATCATGCCGCCTTCTCCCAGCAGCGTAATGTATTTCATAATAACATCGAGCACCGGGTTCCATAATGTATCCCGCACCCAGGCAAATATAGACCAGTCAAAGTTATAAATTGCTTCTACGATTGGAATCTACTCCTTTCCATTAGAAGGGAAGATCAGTGGAAAAAGCCCTCTATATAACCAACATCAGCGCCAAAGAATTGAAGCAGCTCTCTCACGATCGTAACCGGGTTCCCATGGCTCGTTTTCACCAGATACAGCACTGCATCAACAATTTCACTGAGCACGGTTTTTACCATATCCATCGTGTTGTTGGAATCCAGCTCGCCCACTGTGAAGAGCCGGTAGCGCAACTGGGTGATCGGATTATCGCCCAGCAGCCCTATAAAGGTGAGCAAATGCGTATCATAGGTGGAGAGGTCGCTCTCATGAAGCTCAATCACACGCACGCCGCGCTCCTTCGCCGCGCCATATTCGTTGAAGCCGGCACCCGGCGTAAAGCCGAGATCCACGCCATCCAGCGTGCCAATATAGGTGTTCGTATGATTATGTCCGCAGAAGGCCGCGATCATATCGCCCTGCTGCACCATGGCTTGGAAAAGGCCGCTGTTATAATACGGGCCGGAAACACCCTCATTGTTTTCACCCGTGTGAATGAGCCCCTCGCTGGCAACTGTGCGCAGCTCCGGCAGGGGAATATGCTGGAACTCCATGGAGGGCACGGGCACGCCGCCATTCGCTGCCTTCAGCGCATTGCTTGTACGCACATACCAGTCAATTTGATCCTGCTTAACATAATCATAGTAGCTGCCGCCACCGCCAAGCGAATCGATGAAATAAAGGTTAAAGGCTGTGCGCTGGCCATCGCTGCTGAGAATCGGCAGGTTATAGTTGCCGCAGCCGGAGAGCTCCGGCTCATCATCGCGCATCAGGCACAGGCTATGCCGCTGATACATTTTAAGCTGGTCTTCCTTGCTGACTCCGATTGCGTCGTCATGGTTACCGTAAACTACTGCAAACGGGATGCCCCGGCGCTCCACAGGGCGCACAATCGCATCAATTGCCTGCTGCACCTTGTTCTTCAGGTTGCCGCCGTCAAAATCAGAATCATAATTCTTGAGCTGGTCGCCCGTGAAAATAACGAGATCCGGCTTCGACTCATCCATCGCCTTTTCGATCAGTGTCAACACATTGGGGGTGGGATATTGCGTATCCTGTGTGTCGGAAATTTGCAGGATCGTAAAAGAACCATCGTCGTTGAATTGCAGCGGATCAGGCTTCTGCCAGAATGCCGCACCTGCCGGCGCCATCAGTGCCGCCAGAAGAGACAGGACCAGCAGCAGGGAAACCGCCGCTTGTTTCATTTTGCTCATTGTTGATTGCATCTCCTTCTCTTTTCTAAAGTTAGATATCACCAGGCCTTTCCCCCTTGGCCATTTGCTCCTGCTATGCCTGTGTATCGGCGTCCACAGGCTTTTCCTCTTCCTGCTTCTCTGTCTTTTCGCGGCGTTCGGCAAGCTCTTTGAGCATCTTTTGCTGTTTCTCTCCTACCAAATCATAGAAGAATAGCGGGATAATCCCCAAAATTCCTAGCAATCCCGGAATAATGGTATACATCGCAAAAATCCCGCGCTGCGTATGCATACTCTGCGGTACAACGGCATTGGTCGAAGATGTTACATAACCAATCGCTTTTAAAAGCCCCGTACCCATGGATTTTGACATTGCGCCTGTAAATTTGCTGATAAAAGTCAAAATAGAGAAGCTCATTCCTTCAGAACGTTTTCCGGTTTTCCACTCCATATAATCAACGGTCTCACCAATCATCTCGGTAGGAATAACCATGCGCACGCCGTTAAACAGGGCATTCAGCGCACCTTGAACCATCAGAAGCGGCACCATAACGGACATATTTTTCATATTGCCATATCCCAGCACAAAGGTAATGGCTGGCAATACTCCACATATGACGGACATCCAAATCGATATCTGCTTATTATTAAAGCGTTTCTTCAGCGGGCCGATCATCAGGTATGCAACAAATCCAATTACGGTGCCAGGAATACCAATGATAATATTGATAGAAGCGGAGCCCAGCACATCAATGAAATAATAATTTTGAAAAATACCGTTGATACCGCCCAAGGCGCCGAGGATGTTGGAAAGGATCAGCAGCATTAAAGGCTTGTTCTGGAACAGATACTTAAAGGAATCCAGCAGGCTAGGCTCTTCCAGAGACTGCGCCACACGCTCGCGCGTGCAAATTCCCGCCAGGCTGAACAGGCCCATGCCGACAAAGGAAACCACAATGCCGATCACAAAGAAAACCTTTTGCAGGGAAACATTGACCGCGCCCGCATTGATTAAATCGATCAGCACCGGCAGCACGATGCCGGGCAAGCCGCCAAGAATGGAGGCGGTAAAGCGTGCGCTGGAGATTGCACGGGTGCGGTCCGCCGGGTTGGGAGAAATCGCCGCGGACATACCCCAAAACGGCACGTCGCAGATCGTATACAGGAATTCCCAAACGAAATAGGTGATCACCATATAAACGACCTTTGCGCCCATCGTTGCCTCTGCCATCAATACGGGGCCCGCAAACAGAAGCATGGTCACCACTGCCAGCGGGATCGGAATCACCAGCAAATACGGCCGTAGCTTGCCAAAGCGTGTGCGCGTTTTATCGACGATCGAGCCCATGATCGGATCGTTAACCGCATCCCAAATGCCTTCGATAAAAAGCATGGTCGCAACAATCGCCGGGTCAATGCCGAAAACGTTTACAAAAAAGTAAGTAAGATACGACGCCATGAATGTATAGCTCATATTCTGGCCGCCGCACGCGACGCCATATGCGAGGTTTTCCTTGACCCCTACATAGCGCCGGTTTGTGAGACTGCTTGCACTCATCAAATACCCTCCATCCCGCCGCCACAGGCGGCGTACGCTTCAAGATACCGTAGGTGAAATAAACGCCATTCATCCCCGATCGGCGGCGTTTATTCCGATGCATTCCTGTCATTTTTGAAAAAATCTCCAAAAATCAAAGAAGCATCCGGTATTTATATATCCAAATTTATCACAAATCACAGCAAAAAGCAATTATAATTTCATAAGCTTTTTAAATTTATCACCAGCGTAGAATTGAAGAAGCGGGCAGTGGCTGCCCACGCCCGCTTCTCTCCCGATTTCTTAAAAACACGACCTGCTTTACCGCTCGTATTTCTGGCCCATATAAAAGCCGCGGTTTGTATAATTTACCTTTTTCTCCGCTGCGGCAGCGCGCATCAACAGGATGCTCGGCAGCAGGACTGTCAGCCCGTCTATGAAAAGAACCAGCTCCTGCACCGCCCCGCCTGCGCCCGACCGCACCGCTAAAACGATCTGGATGGCATGCACCACGAGATACACAACAGCCAGTACCGTCGTCACAACTGAAATCCGGAAATATTTTGCCGCCCGCAGCACATCAGAGGAACGCAGCGCCACACAGATCAGCAGAGCAAACGTTAAGATGGAGAGAATCGACGGCACCAGCTCCTGCAACATGGGGACCAACTCTCCGCCGGCCCGCTGTGCAGAAAGGAAATGGATCACGCTGATAAAAATCGCGCGGATATACAGCACAATCTCCAGCGACAGGCTGCATACCCATAAACGCGCCGGAGTCCGCGTAAACGGCGCATTACGCGTGTGTGAAAACGCATACAGGATTGCGCCGATTAGAAAAATCTTGATCGCAATTTTCACGCCAAATTCCAAATAGCTGAGAGCTTGAAACGCCTGCCCGCTCAAAATCACGCCCGCATACGGATCGGCTGCGCCGGGCACGCGCAGCAGGCAGTAGAGATAATAAAGGCCTCCCAACAAGGCGGCAACCATAACCACAGTCCCGGCAGGCCGGTTGGAGAGCGCTGTGTTGACGATCGTCCTGCGTTGATTCATAGCATTGTCCTCATCTCATCTTTTTTTGATGGTTTGATTATAGTCTATTTCGATAGAATATTCAAGCTTTCCGCTATTTTCCCCGTAATTCTGCATAAGAAAGCAGAAGGCAAATGAATAAATGGGGTAGCAGCCCAATAACGGGAGCAAAAATTGCTTGCAAGAAGCGCCGCAGCAAGGTATAGTGAAAGAAAGCCACCTGCAATATCAAAAAGGGCAGTATACAAAATTTGAAAAGGTTCCTTTCAAACTGTGTTTTGTGCTTTTTAAGCTTAGCGGCTGTTCGAATGTTAGCCGCGCCAAACCGCGCAATGCCGCGGTCGGAAATTCAGAAAGGATGGTCACAAGCATGGAGCTCGACCGGAAAACCGTGAAAAAAATCCTATTGATTATCACCTTCGGTATCGTCTTGTTTTTAGGGCTGCAAAACATTTCCGCCGTGGCGGGCGTTTGCCGCACCGCGCTAGGCTTGCTGATGCCTCTCATCATCGGATTTTGCGCCGCTTTTATCCTCAATGTTTTGCTCAAGGTGATCGAGGAGCGGTTGTTCGCGCCGCTCAACCGCAAAAATTTTCGCCTGTGGAGCCGGTTACGCCGCATTGTGAGCATTATACTCACCTTCGGTATCATCATCGGCCTCGTATTCATCCTGATTTTTATGATCGTGCCAGAGCTCAAGCGTGCCTTCAGCCTGTTGGTTGAAAACATGCCGCAGTATTCCATGCAAGTGAAAGAGTGGATCACCAAGGCCGCCGCCTTCCTCAAGGTGGACGCCTCTACCCTCACCAATCTGGAAATTGACTGGGAAAAAATCAGCGCTGCCGTGGTGGATTACCTCAAGCGCGATTCCGGCAAGCTGGTCAACACCACGGTTGGTATTACCACTTCTATTTTCAGCGCGATTTTTAACTTTATTCTCGGAATCGTTTTCTCCGTCTATATCCTGATGCAAAAAGAGAAGCTTGGCAGCCAGGCAACCCGCATGCTCTATGCCTTTCTGCCGCAGAAGTGGGCGGAAAAATCCCTGCACATCGCCTCGCTTTCCAATAAATTGTTTTCACGCTTTGTAACCGGGCAATGCATGGAATCCGTGATCATCGGCATTCTCTGCTTCATCGGCATGGTAATCTTCCGCATGCCTTATGCGCCGATGATTTCCGTGCTCGTTGGTTTCACCGCCCTAATCCCGATTTTCGGCGCGTTTATCGGCACAGCGATCGGCGCGTTTCTCATTTTGATGGACTCTCCCATGCAAGCGGTCTGGTTTGTCATTTTCATCATCGTCCTCCAGCAGATGGAAGGCGATCTGATCTATCCACGGGTGGTGGGCAGCTCCGTCGGCCTGCCGAGCCTTTGGGTGCTTCTCGCCGTGACCATCGGCGGCAGCGTTTGGGGCGTGTTGGGGATGCTTGTGAGCGTTCCGGTCTGCTCGGTGCTCTATTGCCTGCTGCGTGAGATCGTGGGTACGCGGCTCGCGCAGCGCGGGCTAACCGAGGTTGCGGCGCCGCCGGAAGAACCGCCCGCCCCGCCGAAACCAAAGCGGGAGAAAAAGGCAAAAACGGTGTGGAAGAAAAAATAGCGCAGCATTGCCGGAACGGAACGCTTTCGAACGCTTCCTATCTGCGAGGGCTTAGCGCTCATGATAACGGCTTCAGAAATGCACAGCATGCACCGTCAGTATCAACGGTATGAAGCCGGCGCAAGCAAGTCCACATTCGCCGTTCTCCTCCGGCTTGCAGATGGTTTCAGCGTATCTCTCGACGTTCTCTCCAGACGTAGCGATTCACCGGATATGCGCTGACACACACGCTTTCTTTGAAAGGAGCCCTGTCATGCAAAAATTACTCGGCCAGATGCGATGCGCCGTAGATCGCTATCATATGATAGCAGAAGGGGACCGCATCGCCATCGGCATATCCGGCGGGAAGGACAGCGTCGCCCTGCTCGCAGGCATGAGCGCTTTGCGCCGCTTTTATCCTGCCCGCTTCGAGTTGACAGCCGTCACGCTCGACCCCTGCTTCGGTGGGATTGAAACAGACTATTCCCCCATTGAGCAGCTGTGCGGCGAGCTGGAAATCCCCTACCGGCTGCGGCGCACGGAGCTCGGCAAAATTATCTTTGAAACGCGTAAAGAAAAAAATCCGTGCAGCCTGTGCGCCCGGATGCGGCGCGGCATGCTGCACGATGAAGGGAAGGCGGCCAGATGCAATAAAATCGCCCTCGGCCACCACATGGATGATGCGGCGGAAACGCTGATGATGAACTTGCTTGGCAGCGGGGCTATCGAGTGTTTTTCCCCCGTTTCCTACCTGTCGCGCAAAGATCTAACGATGATCCGTCCGCTCATTTTTACCAGGGAGCGAGAAATTGAATCCCTTGTGAAGCGCACACAGCTTCCGGTCGTTAAAAGCCTCTGTCCGGTGGATGGCGCAACGCACCGGCAGCGTATCAAGGAATTGCTCGACACCTTGGAGCCGGATTACGCGCCACTGCGGGAAAAGCTGATCGGCGCTCTACAGCGCGGCGGAATCAGCAGATGGTAACGCGCCGCTTCCTTTCGCCGCAAATTGCCTACTTTCAACAAGTAATGTTTTGTTCCACAGAAATTCTGTTGAATTTCCGTTTGACGCATGCTATGATACAGGCGAAGAGATTTTCTTTCATATCATTCAGATATTGAAAAATAAAAGGAGCGTATTTATGTATTGCAGAAATTGTGGTGCTCCGCTGGCGGACAATGCCGTTGTTTGTGCGCGATGCGGCGCTACCGTTACCTCGCCTGCACCGCCCCCTGGCACGCAGCAGCCCTACCAAAGCCAACAGCAACCCTATCACCCCCCATACTATCAGTACCCCTATGGCCAGCAGCCCTATCCACAGCAGGAGGATCGCCCCAGCGCAGGCTTTCATGTGCTCGCCTTCTTCTTCCCCATTGTTGGCCTGATCCTCTACCTTGTTTGGAAGGATCAGAAGCCGCGCTGTGCGCATGCCATCGGCAAATGGGCGCTGATTGGCTTTATTGCCAATACGATACTCATAATTATTGGCATCGTATTTTCCCTTTTGCTCTATAGCGTGGCCGCGCCCTCCTATTACGATTTTGGAAGTTACAACGATATCGTCTATGGCATATCGATGGCCATCCGTATGATAGCTCGTTAATTGCCTGATGATAAACAAAGCCAAATGATGCAAAGGGCCTGCTGCAAAGCATGTTTGCGGCAGGCCCTTTTGAAAGTATTTTGCACAAATATTTCAAAGTTCTCTTGTGTGAAATGATGAATTTTGATTTGTATGTTGTAATTCATCTGTTTTTAGACTACAATTTGTACACATTTATCAAAGAATCGGAGGGAGTTTTATGTTAGGTTTGTTGGTAGGCTTGTTGCGGAGAGCGGTGGCAGCATTTATGGTGCTGTTTATCTTTTTCCCTTGCGGCGTTACCGTCAACAAAATGACGGTACAAAATCCGGATGAAATCCGTTTAAATGTGAGCATTATTTCAGATGGGCATATGGAGGGAAATAACGCCGCCCGCTTCAAAGGCCATGGCCAGGCGATGCTGGATTTCTCGAGTGCGGAAACGCCGGTTGATGCATTAGTCATGGTTGGCGACAACACCATGAACGCGCAGGAAATTGAATACATGCTTCTATATGGCTTGATGCGCAAATATCTCACTGTAGATAACGTGCTGATTGCCCCGGGCAATCATGAGCTGTGCAAAACAGATGCATATGAAAAATATTATAAGCGTTTTATGGATTATAACAACGCCTTTTTTGGCTATGAGCATGAGCACGCCTATTTCAGCCAGGAGATCAACGGCTATAAACTGATCGTCATGGCCACGGAGGCGGACAGCAAGATACAAGCCTATCATTCAGAGGAGCAGCTAAGGTGGCTTGAGAACGAACTGGCCGATGCGGCGGCAAGCGGCAAGCCCGCATTTGTATTCAATCATTTCCAACTGAAGGACAAATTTGTATCCCACTGGCCGGGCTCCGATGTTGGCCCGCAGGGAGAACAGCTGGATTCCATCCTAAAAAATTGCGGCACCAAAGTGTTCTATTTCTCTGGCCACCTGCACATGGGGGTTTATGAAAACGGAAACGGCCTGGCACAGGAGGGAAATGTCACCTACATCAACGTTCCGGGTTTTGGCGAAGAGTGCCTGTATGGCGATATTGTTGACCGCGGCATGGGCTGGCAAATGGAGGTTTACGACAGCAAGGTCGTGCTTCGCCTGCGCAACTTCTCCGACAGCAAATGGGTAGAGGGATTTGAATATACCTATGCGCTGTAAAGGCGGGGAACCGCGCGCCGCCTGATGCGCGGCAGTAAAATTTGAAATCCTAATCAAAGAACCCCGCACGGAAAATTCCGTGCGGGGTTCTTTTTATCCGCTCCCTTTTAATCCTGATCAAACAGCTCTGTGGAGAGGTAACGCTCCCCCGTATCTGGCAACAACACAACGATTGTCTTGCCTGCATTCTCCGGTCGTTTGGCGAGCACTTCTGCGGCATGCAGCGCTGCGCCCGACGAGATTCCAACCAACAAGCCTTCCGTTTGGGAGGCCAGGCGGGCGGCGGAAAAGGCGTCGTCATTTTCAACCGTAATAATTTCATCATAAATCTCCGTATTGAGCACCTCTGGCACAAAGCCCGCGCCAATACCCTGAATTTTATGCGGCCCCGGCTTTCCGCCGGAGAGCACTGGCGAAGCGGCGGGCTCCACGGCGACAACGCGCGTTTCCGGATCATGCGCTTTGAGCACCTCGCCGATGCCGGTAATCGTGCCGCCTGTACCAATGGCGGAAACGAAATAATCCACCTTCCCATCCATATCGCGCAAAATTTCCTGCGCTGTCGTGCGCCTGTGCGCTTCAGCGTTAGCAGGGTTAGTAAACTGGCCGGGAATATAGGAATTGGGATGTTCCTCCCGGAGCTCCTTTGCCCTGTCGATCGCGCCCTGCATCCCCTTCGCTGCTGGCGTCAGCACAAGCTCCGCGCCCAGCGCTTTTAAAAGGCTCCGACGCTCCCGGCTCATGCTCTCCGGCATGGTAAGGATAAGCCGGTAACCCTTAATCGCAGCGGTATAGGCAAGGCCGATGCCTGTGTTGCCACTGGTCGGCTCAATAATCAGGGTATCCCTGTTGATCAACCCCTTTTCCTCTGCATCTGCAATCAAGGCATAGCCCACGCGGTCTTTCACGCTGCCCAAGGGGTTAAAGCTCTCCACCTTCGCAAGGATGCGGGCGTTCAACCCCTCCGTTTGAGCAAAGCGGCTCAGCTGCACAAGCGGAGTGTTTCCAATCAATTCCAACAGGTTTTGGGCGATCTTTGCCATATCAAAAGCCATCCTTTCCAGTTTTCTAGTTTCAAATCATTCAATGCGGCAGGCTTCGTGCTCCTCCGGATCCTCCAGCTTGCCCACAATCGGCTCTGGATCAATTCCCTGCCTACTATAATAATCCGCAATCGCGGCTTTGATCGCCTGCTCGGCTAAAACGGAACAGTGAATCTTGACCGCCGGCAGGCCGTCCAGCGCCTCTACAACCGCCTGATTGGTGAGCTTCAGCGCATCCGAAAGCGGCCGGCCCTTGATCATATCCGTGGCGATGGAGCTGGTCGCAATTGCGGAAGCGCATCCGTAGGTATTAAATTTAACATCCTCAATCACGCCGTTTTTCACCTTCAAATACATTTTCATGATATCGCCGCATTTTGCATTGCCCACTTCGCCGACACCGTTCGCATCCTCCAGCTTGCCGACATTGTGCGGATGTGTAAAATGCTCGATGACCTTTTCACTATATTGCATACGCCAAACCATCCTTTCTAAGAATCAGCACTTTATCCCGCCATTTTTAATACGCTCCCAAAGCGGGGACATTTCCCGCAGCCGGTCGATAACCGGCGGCAGCTTTTCTAATATATAGTCCACATCTTCCACTGTATGATTCTCATCGAGTGTCAGCCGCAACGAACCGTGTGCGATTTCATGTGGCAAACCAATTGAGAGCAACACATGGCTCGGGTCCAGGGAACCGGACGTACAGGCCGAGCCCGATGAGCCGCTGATGCCCTGAAAATCGAGCAGAAGCAGCAAGCTTTCCCCCTCAATGCCCTCAAAGCAAAAGCTTGCATTGCCGGGCAGCCGTTTTTCCCGGTCGCCGTTGAGGCGTGAACGCTCAATCTTCAGCGCGCCGTCAATCAGCCGATCGCGCAGGGAGGCAACGTAACGCATGCGCTCCTCCATCCCCTCCCGCATCAGGGAGGCGGCCTTTCCAAGCGCCACGATGCCGGCCACGTTTTCCGTCCCGGCCCGACGGCCGCGCTCCTGCGCCCCTCCGTCAATGAGGTTCGGGAAGCGCAGCCCCTTGCGGCAATACAGCGCCCCTACACCCTTTGGTGCATGGAGCTTATGCCCGGATAGGGAGAGCAGGTCAATCTGCTCCTCCTTGACATCCACCGGCACATGGCCTGCAGCCTGCACCGCATCCGTATGGAACGGAATGCCGCGGGCCCGGCACAGCGCCCCAATCTCGGCAATCGGCTGGATGGTGCCGATCTCATTATTAGCATACATAATGGTTACGAGCGCGGTATCCTCCCGCAGGGCGGCGGCAACCTCTTCGATGCGTACAATTCCGTTCTCATGCACATCGAGGAACGTTGCTTCAAAGCCTTCCCTTTGGAGCCGCTCGACGGTGTGGAGCACCGCGTGATGCTCAAATTTTGTGGTGACAATATGACGCTTGCCCTTTTTCGCCTGCATCTCCGCCAGCCCGCGGATGGCCCAATTATCCGCCTCCGAGCCACCGGAAGTAAAATAGATTTCTTCCGGATGGGCGCCCAAAAGCGCCGCGACCTGCCCGCGCGCGGTTTCCACAGCGTTATGCGCCGTCTGCCCCAACATATAGAGGCTGGAAGGATTTCCAAAATGCTCTGTCAGATAAGGGAGCATCGCCTCCATTACCTGTGGAGAAACGGCGGTGGTCGCCGCATTATCTGCATAAACGTAGCGTTTTGCTGAATCTTTCATGTTGTAACTGCTCCTTCCTGCTGCAATTCCAGCTTATCACGATAGCGCCGCACAAGCTCCGCGAGCGTAATATGATCCACCACACCGTTAACCGCATCGCGAATCTGCGCCCAAACCTCCCATGTGACGCACTGCTCCGCACGCGGGCAAGGGCCTGACCCCGACTGGCCCTGCGCCACGCAGTCCACCGGCGCCAGATCGCCTTCCAGCGCCCGCAGGATCATGCCCACCGTATAGTCCTCCGGATCGCGAGTGAGAGTATAGCCCCCCTGCGCGCCGCGCGTGCTGCGCAACAATCCCGATCGGCTGAGCACGGTGAAAATCTGTTCCAAATATTTCTCGCTGATTTCCTGCCGCCCTGCAATCTCCTTGATAGAAACACATCGCCCATTGGAATGAATGGCAATATCAATCATCACACGCAGGGCATAACGGCCTTTTGTTGATATTTTCATGGAGCGCCTTCCTCCTCTTTTACGGATTATGGGCACAGTATAGCACACTTTTTAATTCATATCAATCCCATATGAATATAATGATTTAATTTTTTTAATCCGTCCGATTAATCGGCTAATACTGATAAAACGGCGGCCAGCGGAATGTTTCCGCCAACCGCCGCCCCTGGATAGCCCGCATGTCCCTCATGCAGGTTATTGTGCGTTCTCCCCTCCAAAAATCTTGCGGTAACGTTCCTCGTCATAGCCGCAGGCCTCACGCATCACCTCTTCCAGTGTTTTCCCCTCCGCACGGATTTCATCAATCAGGCAATCGCGCTTTATTTTGCCGTTTTTTAAAATGACGGCGCGATCAATGAAATTATCGATCTCATTGATTAGGTGCGTTGCAAGCAAGATCGTCTCCCCATCAAGGAGACTGTCGCCCATCAGCCGCAAAAAATCACGCCGTGTAAACACGTCGTTGCCGAGAAACGGCTCGTCGAGGAGTAGATAGGGGCATCCCTTGGAGAAGCCGATTGAAATTTCAAGCTTTGCCTTCTGCCCGGTGGAAAAAGTGCGTGCTTTTTTCCCTTTGGGCAATTCGAAATATTCGAGCAGTTTCAAATAGCGCTCCCGGTTGAAGCGGTCGTAGTAATCCTCTAAAAAATCTGCATGTTCCACAGGCGTCATAAAGGGAAAAAACGTGCCCTGTTCTGTCATAAAAGCAACTTGGCCTGCCGCCTTGAGCGAGGGCGTTGCGTCAATCGTCACCTTTCCCCGCGTTGGCTCCATCAGGCCCGCCACAATTTTTAAAAGCGTGGTTTTGCCCGCTGCGTTTTCACCGAGGAGCCCAACAACTTCACCCTCCTCAACCTGTAAATGGATTCCATCGAGTGCCCAGGCATGCGTGCCCGGGAATTGCTTGCAAAGCCCTTCAATCTGAATCAACCTGTTCTCCCCCTTTCTGTAATTGCAGCGCTTCATATCGCCTGATATTCGGCGTTTCACATCGCAAATCCTCTTGCTGGCCGGATTGGATCGCGCAGGAAAACACCTTTTGCCCATCCTGATAGGCAATCAAATAGGGGCGCGGCACCGGCCCGCTCGATTGCGTGAACTTTGGCTGCTCCATCAGCGTGAAAAGGTAGAGCGTTCCTCCAGCATAATGGAGGTCGGCAAAGCCGGTACAGAAATCGCCTGCCTCGCCTCGAGAAACCGTATCCTCCACTTGCTCTACGATCGCTCCCTCCACCAGATCAACCGCAATCGCCTCACAGATTACCTCTTCTCCACTAGTGTGCATGTCCGCCAGCAACATTATATTCTCCTTTACCGTGTAAAACGTGTATTCCTCCCAGCCCGGTATGGAAATGGTGTGCGTCGCTTGCCAGGTACGCGGATCGATCAGTTGAACCGTCAGCTTGCCCTCCTGCCGAAGGAACAGCGCCAGTTGCTCCCCGCAGGCCTCCAATGAAACGATCTCGACCTTTCCATTCTGCAAATCAATGGGGAAAAGATTCTTCTTATGAATGGTTACAGCTTCCCCTGAAGAAGAGTCGGGCACATCTGTCATATCATAAATTCCACCTGTCCCGCGGCAGTTTTCGTCCGTCAGCGTCACCGTGTAACGGATGCCGTCCAGCTGCACCGTATCCCAAGGCTGAAACCCTCCCGACCTTGACATCAACCCTTTCTTTCCATTCTGATCCGCGTAATATAATTGCATTAATGTTTTATGGTAAACGATCTGTGTCTGAATACGGAAATCAGAATGAAATCCATCTTCCAGGAAAAGGGTAAACTGATCCGCCGTTTCGCTTATCGTCGAGGTGTCGGCTTGATTCACGGAGCCATCCGGGTTTTTGATCTCCTCCCCCGCATTGTAAAATTGAACCTTTGTTTCTGTGCCGGGCAGCGGCTCATAATCATAGCCCACCACATGGCTTTTTTCCCTTACTTCATCCATAAGCGCCTGGGGTAAAATCCGTTGCGTCAGCTCCCGCCCTTGGGAGGCAAAGGATATGCGTTGAAAGGAATCCGTTAGCACCCCTGTGATCCGGATATCCTCCAGCACAGATGCATCGCCCTCCTGCTCCACAAACGCAAAGCCCTCGTGATCGCGCTGGGCAAACAAAACCGCGCCGCTGCACACAAATACCGCTGCGATCACCGTAAGAATGCCGACCAGCGCCGCCATCCGAAGCGATCTTCTTCGATGCGTCATTTCGATCCCTCCATCTTAATCCAAAAGGCTTTTCCGGCAGAGCCGGTAAGCCATCCCAAGCATCCACACGGTACAGGCCGCCATATAGGCAACCTCAAACGCCAAAAAGATACAAGCGCTGATATCCCACTGCCCCAGGCTGCTTTCCCCCATTGAGGTTGCGGCGAAGAGGCTCGCCCAGGCGGCGGCAGCCGGTATGGCCGCCCACCAGCGCCGCCCATAAAATGAAAGGGCGAGATAAACACAAGAGGCAACAGGCAGCAGGAGGAAAGAAGCCGACAGCAGCACAAAAAACAGATGGCGCGGATAAAACATTTGCAGAAACGGCGTGCGCACAAAAGTGAGATACAAATCATTTGCCGGAGGGGCCCAAGGGGAATCCGGCAGCAGCACCGAAAAACCCAGCTTGCTGGTTCCCACCCTCGCACCCGGCAGGTTGTAGAGCGCCGTTTCCCAGTGATACACTCCGTAACTTACATACACCGCCACAATCTGCACCGCCCAAAGCAGCAGGAACGCCCAAAGCACCGCCAGGAGCATGCTCCCAGCCAGGCCTTCTGCGCCCGTTGGAAGGCTCCGCAGGGTGTAAACGCCTTTCGTGCCGCCCATCGTAAACCGCATAAAATAGAGCAGAATGCCGAAAAAGGCAACAGCGTACGCCACATAAAACATTACGGGCAGAATGGGCTTCCACCAAATCGCCTGAAAGCTTAGCAAAGCCCCCATTCTGCACGACTGCACGAACATCCCGCTGGACACGAGCACTTCGCCCGTCAGCAGCAGCGCATACAGGGGAAACAAAAATTTGCCCATTTGAAAAAAGTGATGAGTGGCCAGCCGGATCATTTTATTTCTCTGTTGCATCTCTTACCTTCCTCCTTCTGCCGGCTGTAAATACAGCTCGCTATAGCGCCTTGCCTCCGGCGCTTTGACGCGTGCATCCTCCTGTTGGCCGGATTGAATCATGCATGCAAAAATTTGCTCCCCCTCCCGGTATACCGAAAGAACGGGCAAGTCTACCGTCCAACCGGAAGGCTGCTGATTCTGCGCCTTCCCCGCAGGGTTATCCGGTGGAGTCATGAAGGAGATCAGGTAAAGCGTATCATCGATATACAGAGCATCCATCACACCCATCCGGGCGAGAGGAGAGCTATCCTGAAACTGCTTGACGACTGCGCCGCTTTCCAGATTGACGATATCGATCTGCCGCAGCGTTGTATTTTCACCCGAGGATTCCACATCCGCCTGCACTTCCGGTTCTAAAAAACGGACGAGCACGGCATATTCCCCTTTTGCAAAAAAGCCGCCGGGCGGCATCGGTTCCCCCCAACCAAGCAGCGCCACGATATGTTCTGTTTCCCATGTTTGCGGGTTGACAATGCGCATGGTCATTCGGCCATTCACAGATATGAAAACCGCCAGGTTCTCTCCGCATGATTCCATAGAGAGGATCTCATTTTTTCCTCCGTCCAGCTCGATAGGATACAGGTTTTCCTGCTCCACCATCGCGGGTGATTCCTCACCCGACAGCGGCAGGTTCACAAAGTCAGTCACGTCATAGATCCCCCCTGTGCCGCGGCAATCGGCATCCGTTGCCGTAATCGCATACCATCGGTTGTTCATCTGCACCAGATTGTGCGAAGATACCTCGAGCACGCTTCCAACCGGAATCGATGGATTAGTGCCTGTTTCCTTTTTCCCATCCAGCAGTACATACTGCATGGAAACCTCCCGATGATAGCTTACCTGTGTTTTCACACGATAGGAATGATAGCCGGCGGGCATAGCATTCCCTGTTAGGCAAAGCAGAAAGGCATCGGCAGTTTCTGTAAGGATCGTCTGCTGCTCAGTAGAGGTAGCAGAGCCATCTGGATTGTAGCGCCATGCCTTATCGACAACAGATTTTTCCCGCGTCACGTTTGCTTCGGGCAGCGGCTCAAAATAATAGCATACCGGATGCCAGTCTTTCGCCCTAAATAAGTCCTGAAACATTGTCTGCCGCAACGCGCGATGTTCAAAATTCATCCCATGAGAGGAAAAGGATACGCGATGGAAGGAATCTTTCAGTACACCTGTCACACGAATGCGTGCCAGCACCGAGGCGTCCCCCTTCTGGTCTGCAAAGATGAACCCTTCCTGATTGCGCTGGAGAAATAGAAAGCCGCTGCTGGCAAAGATTACACACATAGCCGTGGCAACCAGTCCGGCCCAAATCGCCGTACGCTTTTTCATTTTCATGTTCATTCCTTCCCTGCGCCAGGCCGCGGCTTTGGCGCAGCCAAAATTAATCTTTCAACCTTATCCCAGCCTGCTTCTGCCAGCGCGCCGCCATGCCAGCCCAAGCATCAAAAGCATGCCAAGCAGCGTCAAAACAAGGGATATACCTATTGCGAAAAGCTGTTCATAACCTTGATGCTGTAACGCCGCCTGCCCTTCCACCAGCCCGATGAGAAAAGCGCCCCAGCAAAATAGAACCGGCAGCAGCGCCCGCGCCCGCCGCTCACACAAGGCAAGCACCGAGTAAGCCCCTGAAATAGGCGGCAAAACCACCATGAACGCCGCAAGCGCCAAAAAAACAGGGTGGCGCGGATAAAACAGCTGTAAAAACGGGGTTCGGATAAAGGCGAGATATAGATCATTTGCCGGAGGCAGCCACTCTCGATCCGGCACAATAACAGAAAACCCTATCCTGCTCATCCCATCTACGTTGCCCGGCAGGTTATAAAGCAGCACCTCCATGCGGTATAACCCATACCCCAAATAAATCGCCAAAAGCTGCGCCGCCCAAAGCAAAATCATGGCCGAAAGCATGGCGATAAACATGCTCCACAGGAGGCCCGACGCCCCCATCGGAAGGCTGCGCAGGGTATAAACGCCCTTACCATCCATGAAATAGCGCAAAAAATAAAACAGCATCCCTGCAACAAGGGCTCCGTATGCCGCATAGAAAATAATCGGTGCGGCCGCAACACTGACAATCGTCTGGAAACTGACCGGATCTTGTATTTGGCACCGGCGTATAAACATGCTGCCAATCAAAATCAGATCGGCCGCTATGAGCAAAATAAAAATTGCTAACAACAGCCTACTGATTTGTGTAAAATAATAAGCTGCCAACCGCAAGGTTTTTTTTCGATTATCCATCTGGATATGATCACCCTTTCTCCTTCTCAAGCTGCAAACGCCCATTTTCTTCCGCCATCCTAACCGTTTCTTGTGTACTATACGCCTAATACATAAGTGGCAAAAAAAGAAGCTACTCCTCCCATTTCTCAGTCAGCAGTGCGATGGACTGTTGAAAAGAGAGGCCCAATGCTTTCACGTTGGATAAAAATGTTTGCACGGCTTCTTCCTTGAGTGTTTCCAACAGCTCGGCACGCATCTCAGGCGTTACGGAAATCACGCTGCCCGCGTTGCCATCCGTATGCATTATCCCCTCCTCTTCTAAGGCTTTGTAGGCCTTCTGAGCCGTGTTGGGATTAATGCCGAGCAGAACTGCTAACTCGCGCCGGGAGGGCAGGGCATCCCCGTCCCGCAGCACACCGCGGCAAATTTGTAGATGCACATACCGCACCAGCTGTAAATACACCGGATCTCGCGTATTCAGGATCAAATCTGAAAAAACCCGCATTCGATCACCGCCTTTATGCGTATTATATGTGTAATACACTAAAAAGTCAACAACATTTTATTTTTGAAGAGCAAAAAATTTGACAATCTTTCCGTAACCATGATAAAATCATGAAGAAAAGACGCTCAGCGCCAACTTTTTTGATTAAATAAGGGAAGTTGAAAGGATGGATGATTTCTATGAATCGATCAGGCAGCCGTTATTCTATTCTTACCTCCTGCCTGGCAACGCTGCTAGCCTGTGTGCTGCTCTCCACCGGAGCGGCTGTTCCGCCGAGCGTCGCAGCGCCTGTCCACAGCATGGAGGACGCAGCCGTATTGCCACAGCAGGCAGCGGCCCCGTCACAGGCCGCCTCACTGGCAGGGCAAACCGCCAAGCACACCCCCGCTGCACCTGAGGCAGCAAATCCAAAGCAGGCGCCTAAGGCCAGCGTCGCCTCCCCGGTGAAAGCAGCGGCAGCGGATACCACATCTGCAACAGCAACTCCATCCGGCCCGAAAGCCGTTGCACAGGAAGCCTCCAGCCCGCCCGCACAAACAGAAGGGGGACAAGAGCTGCCCACCTTTACGCCCGCCTCGGCAGAATTTGTGCGCAGCGTTTTGACCGCTGTGCTCACCCAAATCCTGACCGGCAGGGCGGATCGCGACGCTGTAATCACTGCCATTGAGCGGCTGCCGATGCCGCAGGAGCAGGCCGTCTCCTTGGCCGCCGCTCTGCTGGACGGTCAAAAGGGCAGCAGCACCATCGATATTATCAAGGGCCTGATAGGCGCAGTAGGCGACGGCATCCACCAAATCGATATCACGCTGGGCAGCACGCCCTACCCCGGTGTTTATGAGTTCCTCGGAGATTATATAAAGGATGACGGCACAAGCGTGCATGTATCCTCCGGCGTTTATTACGACGAAGCGACCGGCCTCGTCTACGGCAAAGACGGCGCCGGTATGTTTGCCATCGGCTTTGATTACGATGCCGGGCAGTATCTTGTAATCGGCGCAACAGAAGCCTGGCAGAGGCAGTTTGGTTTCTGCCGCTTGTATGACACGTTATCTCCGCTCGTCTTGATGGATTACGACACCGTCCGCATCAAATTCCAATATGGGGAGATGGACTGGATGGTTCAGCTCTGGAAAGGGAACTACGCCATCACCAACGGCGGTGAAATCGGAATATATCACAAACCAACCAACCGATTGATCGAATTTTATGACTGCGCAGAGAATAGCGAACTGCCGCAGATGGCAATGACGCTGCGCAAAGGCGATCAAATCCTCTTCACCCGCGGGCTTCAGCCGCATTGGTGGATGACGGGCTTTCAGTTAGGCACCCTTTACAAGCCAGCCCAACTTACGCTTGATGGGCAGCTTATTTTTGAAGATCCCGCCATGCGGGATGCATTTGTGAAAGCCTTCCGCCAGCAGGTTTGCCCGCTCACCTCTTCCATCCAAGTGGAAGGGAATCTCATCTCTTTCTCCTGGAAATAAAGGCCAGCGCCTAGCCAGTGGACTTCTGCTTCCCGTGAGCGGTGCGCATCCCTTTGAGCCGTGTAATCACGGTCGGCTTTGGTTCGTTACCCGCCCCGCTTCGCCATAAAATGGAATAAGTCAAAACCGGGCGGTGTGGGAAAGCCCACACCGCCCGGTCAGTTTAGGGAGAATCAAGCATCCTCAGCCATGCACACTCTCCGCGGCCGCTGCACCAATCCCGCCTTTTGCAGCGCCGCTACCAGAAGGGGAACCGCCACAAGTTGGATCACAATGCCAGGCAAAGCCGTGACGAACGCTGAGGTTAAAAAAACGGTAAATCCATAGGGCTTGCCTGCAATGCCGAGCAGCACAGCGTTTGCAATGCCGGATACCGCGCGCCCCCCCAGCATCGCGCCAATCAGGGAGAGATAGAGGTTTCCCCTCAGCTTTCGGTAAAACAGCCCGGTCAACACGCCATATGCGCATAGTTCCAGCATCATGGCTGGCAGGGTTGGGAAGGCAGGCGGCATTCCCGTCAGCAGGGAGGAAAGCAGCGGGCCAATCAAGCCGCAGGCCGCTCCAAATGGCCAGCCGCACAGCAAACCGCACAGCAGCACAGGAATGTGCATCGGCAGGAAGGTAGCACCCGCTCCGATTGCATGGAATGCCATTGGAAGCACAATGCATAGGGCGATGCAGAAGGCGGTTAGCACCAAATTCTTGGTATGGGATTGCTTCATTTGTCACATCTTCCTTTCATACGATAAGCGAGCAAAAAAGCGCCAATCAGGCTCCCTCCGCTTCTGCGAGGGTCACGGCCTGGTTGGCGCTTTTCATTTGCAGCGATCGTTCCGTTTGATTGTTCGCCCCTGCTTCTGCCGGGCTGCCGCTCTTCTGAGCGGTATTTCTGATGTTTTATTATAGCAGAACCGGCCCATCCCGTCAACGCCGTTCCGCTTTCTGACACGCCATTTCTTCCTGCTTTCTCAGGATGCGCTCATAGCCCTCGCGGGGCAGGTTCGTATCCAGGCAAAGCTTTTCCATCGGGCACATACCAGTGTGCGTTCGATTGACGATGTATGGCACACGTTCCCCTTCGTGAAAGGGAACGCACCGTTCACCAAGACATACCGCCGCATGCTCGCTGATGACATCCGCATACACTTCCTTCACGCCTGCGTAGAGCATCAAAAGCGCCGCCGCCTTGCCTATCACGCGATCCGCAATGGATGCGCCGCGCAGCAATTCCGGATCCTTTCGCAGCCATTCGGTCAGCGGTGAAACGCCGGAGAGGGAGGATTCTAAAACTCGCCCATCCGCTGTCAGGAGCACACAGGTAGAATGATGCTTATGCAGCGCATCCTTCACCCGCTCCAGTGTCTCTGTCATATTTTTAGCCCTCCTCTGCCCCGCCGGATATAAGCCCTTCAGCGGAGCTGTCATATGCATTCAAGTTTGATAAACAGCGGTAGATGGACGCCCCGTTTTCCGGCATAGACTCCCCGTTCTGCCGTGGAAGAATCCCGTAAAGCAGCATGTGCACCACTTGATCAAACACAGCCAGACTATGCTCGGCCACCGACGTCATGTCCTTTTCCGGATCCCAATTCGGATAGCCTACATGCAGGTGGATAAAATAGCTGGCAATGTGGAACGCCCGCAAAGCTAGGCCTTGATCCATTGGCACAACACTTTGGGCGCTGTGTTCTAAAATCTCCTGCAATTTTCTTAAATTATCCTGCTCGAACCGCTCACGGACTTGCCCCATCTTTGCCTGAAAAAATTCCGACGGCCTGCGTACAGAAGGGGAACCCATCAGAAGCGGACGGTACGGATGCTCTGTAAAATACTGCTGGCGATGCTGAAAATAATCATGAAAATTTTGCGACAGCGACTTGGAAGGGTCCGGTGCATACGCCTCCATATAGACTACCATCCCATCGTAGCACAATTGAACAGCGGCAAAAAAAATATCCTCTTTATTTTGAAAATGGTGAAAGAGGCGGCCCTTTGAAATCTCATTTTCCGTACAAATTCGGTTGATTGACGCATCCGCATAGCCATGCCGGCTAAACTCCCGGATGGCGCCTTCCAAAATCAGCTCCCTGCTGATCCGCGTACGCTCTTCCTGTGTCATTGCAAGTCTCCTCCCGCCGGGCGGAATGATAGAGGTCTGTTTTGTTTATCATAATCATTTTTGATGTCTTTGTCAAACAGAAAAGCAAACCTATTTAGATCATAAAACAGACCATATATATTTTAAAAAATGTAAAATAGACATTGTGCCTAAAATATAATCAACATTTTTTGCAAAATTACGCATTGAAAAATCAATTTTAACATGATATGATGAATTTATCCTAAAAAGTTTTGCGTTTAAAACAGACCTGTATTATTTTAAAAACAGACTTTTATGGATTTTACACCAAGAGGAAGAAAAGGAGTGTACCATTTACCCGATCTCACATTTTGAAAGGAGTGCTCATTACCAACGATGAAAACTATCAAAATTTCAATCAGCATTCTCCTGATCTTGACGATCCTACTCTCCTGCTTGACGGCCGCATTTGCCGCAGGCAACAGTGTAGACCCTATCGCGCTGTTGGAGGCAGCCGGGCAGGGCCGCACCGAAAGCGCGCAAGCCCCGGCTGCAAAGAGTGCGGCCTCTGTGGCTGCGGCAGAAGCTGTGCAGGCCCTGCTGGCAAACAAAACCAACATCAATGCTGCTCCACCCACAGATGCAGCAAAACTGGAGGCCTACCGCACAAAGCTCGCCCTCTATGAAAAAGCCCTCTCCGCCTATAAGGCGCTGACGCAAGAGGAAAAGGACGCCTTCCCAGTTGAGGATGCGTTGAAGCTCCTGGCAGCAATTGATGGCCGGGAATCTTATTTGATCAAAGAAGAAAATCCTTCTCTAGCATATGTGGAACAGCACAAGGCTGCCTATGAAAAGTTGGATGATCTGATCGGGCCTCATACGGTGCGCACAAAGGCATACGAGGCCATGAAACCACTGATGACTCCTTTTGAGGGTACGCAAAAGCTGAACGCTAACACGGATTTTGCGAAAAAACCCGCGGCAAAGCCTCTCTTTGAGGCCTATTTACAAAATTATAAAAATGCCGATCCGCTCACTCGGAAGTATATGGATGGCATTTCCGCCTTCTCAGAGAGCTATGGTAACCCCACAATTGGCGGGAAGCTGACCGACCTGATCAAAATGATGGGCAATTACGCGCTTGCGGCAAACCCCTTCACAGAGCAGCCGCCAGCTTCCGCCGGCAGCGCGCCGAACGCGAACAACTTCCCGGGCGGCGCAAGCGACCCGGAATACATCACAGCCCTTAACGAATGGCTCCCGAAAAAACTGATCGAGGTTTCCTTTACGCAGCGCCAGAAAAACCATACATACAATCAATCTTTCGCGGCAATGAAGCAGGCCGCCGCTTTTGCTCCTGAATATGCCTCCATACTCAATACGGCAATCCAGATGCGCGAAGGCTACATCGCCTTTTTGGAAACCGGAGCTACCGACCAGGCCGCTGCCGCCGTTGCTCTCTATGACGCAATTCAAGATGCATATCTTCTGGCGGTTTATAAGAGCCTGGGCTCCATCTACGCTTACTATGAGATTTATCTCAACTCCAAAGGGAACAATTATAACTACAGCAATCTGACAACCAGACAGCTCTATCAAAAATGCTTGGACGCCATGGAACAAATGGAGGTCGTCCGCTCATTTGAAGCATACATTGCCAACATAGATCTCAGCACCGTTAACAACGGCGTGATTGAACAAGCACAGGCGGAATACAAAAAGATTCCAGCCAACCTTACCGATAAAATCTCAAAAGAAGCCATGGAGAAATATCGGGCAATCCTCGCCCTCTATGACCCCGTTAAGCCGCTCATCCCGTCCCAAAATCAATTTGAGGGGGAAATTGCTTCCTTCAACCCCACCACGGTCAACGCCACAAAATTCCCCTGTGCACGCAAGGCAATCGAATACACGATTCTAAACACAGATCGTCTCCTTGGCGACGTGCTACAAATGGCGCTTGCCTACAGCGCAAACGGCACGCTCAAAGGCTATCAGAACTATAGCATTCTGAGCAACTCCTCCATGTCCACGCTGCTCTCTCTTTATGATATGCTTGCCAAGATGGAGCTCAGTGTGAGCGGCATAAATATTGCTGAGGTTCTCGCAAGTGAACTTGCACCGTCTAAAATCGCCGGATGGCTCAGCGAGGATTCCTTCGCAGGCGCAAAACAGAAGCTGATCGCTGCGGCGCAAACAGATGATTCTACTGCCGCCTTCTCCTCCATCCAGTTTGAAAACGGCGACTGGGGATTTGAAAACGGTGATGCAGAAGGCTTCTCCCATGCTGTGGCCGCCATGCTCCGCCCAATCGCAAATATTCTGCACAACGGCATTCTAGTAATCAGCAACATCCTTTATCTGCCAAACTCTGTGGCCGATAACGGCGACTACAAATATGGCGCTTATGAAAAGCTCATTCCCCTGCTGGAATCTCTCGGCTTGAAAGGTGTGCTTTCCTCACAGGAATATACCGCCCGCTTCCAGGCTGCCGCCAAAGTCAGCAAAAATGCGCAGCTCGACGCGCTGTTTCTGCCCATCGTCAGCCCCATCGTCACGCTGGTGGATGAGCTACAGGCAAATCCGCTCAACACAATGCTCGATTTGCTGCCGCGCCTAGCCCGCACCATCAGTACGAACACGCTCAACGACAGCCTGAATAGCTTCCTGCATTCCAGCAGCCTGCTCAGCGGCGTGAATATCGACCTTTCCGGCGATGCGGTCAATGCGATGATCGACGGCCGGAAGATCAGCATCGGCCTTGGCGACAATGCGCAGCTCACCACAACCCTAAAGGCTGTGGATTGGGCGCGGCTGGCAGGCTGCGGCAAGCTTGTCCTTGCGGACAGCGTCAGCGCTGCGAACGCCTACCGTACTCTAATCGAAACAAACCGTGCGGACGCCTATGTGGTCGCCAGCCAGTACCTAGTCAAAACCGTGCTGCGCACCCGTATCGAAGGCAAATCCGCCGCAGTCGCCCTGGGCATCTGATTTCGCTCTTCTCTTTTCATCTCCTATCTAGTTGATACCCTTCGCATACCGCCACAAGCCGTTTGGCTCGCGGCGGTATGCGTTTTATGCAATGTGTGCCAACGAAAAGGAGCGCAAAACCAAGGTCTATCATAACCATACCTGCCAAAGGGAAACACGCTGCCACAAGAATAGCTGGCTGCCGGCTATTTTTTTCTTTCTCCTCTTGTATGGAATGAAACGGTATGTTATGCTGAAGCTGAAAACAAAACAGATTTTAAAACACCGGCTGAAATGCCGGCGCATTGTAAAGGAAGGCTGAGCACCGGGATGCAGAAAGTAATTGTCGTTTCAAAAACCCACCTTGATCTGGGGTTCACGGATTATGCGGAACATATTTATCATAAATACCTTGATGAATTCATCCCCAATGCCGTTTCAATCGCCAATGAGCTCAATGCGGACGGATCTAAACGTTTCGTTTGGACGACAGGCTCCTGGCTGCTCAAGGAAGCGCTGAAAAACGGAAGCGAGCAAAACCGGCAAGCCCTTCTGCAAGGCCTGCGCAGCGGCAATATTGCACCGCATGCCATGCCATTTACAACGCACACAGAACTGCTTGACGCCGACACGCTCGATTATGGCCTCTCCATCGTCGATCAAATCGACGATGTCACTGGCCGCAAAACCATTGCCGCGAAAATGACCGATGTGCCCGGCCATACGGTCGGCCTTGTTCCCTTGCTCGCAAAGCACGGAATTAAACTCCTGCATATCGGCGTCAACGGTGCATCCGCCATGCCGGAGGTGCCGCCTTGTTTCCTGTGGAAACAAGGGGAAAGCGAAGTTGTCGTCATTTATTCCGGCGATTACGGCGGAGCTTTTGAAAGCGAGCTGACCGGCAGCGTGCTCTATTTCGACCACACGCTCGACAACCACGGCGCATCCGGCGCCAAGGCCGTGCGCGCGCGCTTTGAATCGATCCAGCAAAAATACCCTGGCGCACAGGTCACTGCCGGGCGGCTTGACGACTTTGCAGAGATCATCTGGCGGGTGAAAGACCAGCTCCCTGTGGTCACGGCAGAAATCGGGGATACCTGGATTCACGGAGCCGCCTCCGACCCTTATAAAACCGCCGGGCTCCGCACGCTCATTCGATTGAAAAACAAGTGGCTGGCCACGGGCCAGCTTAATCGGGAGAGTGATGCCTATGAGCAGCTGGCAGACAATTTACTCTGTGCTGCCGAACATACGTGGGGCCTGGATGTGAAAACCTATTTTGCCGATTATGAGCACTATCTCCGTCCGGATTTTGAACAGGCCCGTAGGAAGGATACCGTCGAGCTGCATCACCCTCTGCGGGATTTCCCACAAAACTTGCTGACGGTTTGCCAGCGCCGCCGCGGTGCTTATCATATCGGTTCCTACCGCGCCATGGAAAAAAGCTGGGAAGAGCAGCGCGCCTATCTGGATCGCGCGCTCATCAAACTGCCCGTTGATTTAAAAAGCGACGCTGAACAGGCACTTATCGCGCTCAGGCCGCAGAAATTTCTCGCTGTATCGGGGGAGACTCTGCAACGCAATGTGGATTATGCATTTGGTAGCTGGTCGATCCGAATCAATGAGTATGGCGGGATCGGCGCTCTTTTCTGCGGCGGCAGGGCGGTCATCCGGGAAAACAACCGCCCTGCTGTGGAATATTATTCCTACGGCAAGGCGAACTACGATTTCTGGCTCACGCATTATACCCGCAACCGCAAAAAGACTGCCAGCTGGTCTGTTGCGGATTTTGCAAGGCCGCTGTTAAAATATGTAGATGCCAAATATCCACAGGGCCGCACCCCCTACCGCTTTTGCCGAGGGTGCGTGCAAGCATTGCAAACCGGGTTGCGCATCTGTGTGTATCTGGACATTGCGCCAGCGTGCCACAGCGAGCTCGGAGCAGCGGATATGGTCCAGCTGGTCTATACGCTAGGCACAGATGGGTTAAAAATCGAGCTAATCTGGATTGACAAACCGGCCAGCCGCTTAACAGAAAGCACGGTATTCCGGCTGTATCCTGCTTGCACACAAGAGGAAATCCGTTATACAAAAATCGGCGCGGAAATCGACCCAATGGCCGTGGTAAAAAACGGAAACCGCAATCTTTCCGCCGTGTGGGATATGCATTTCGGCCCATACTGCTTTACAAACCATCATGCGGCCCTGATCGGTCTGGGCAAGGGTAAAATCCTGCGGTTTGACAACCAGTTTGAGGATGTTGCCCAAAACGGAATTGCTTATCTTCTGCACAATAATGTTTGGGGCACCAACTTCCCTCTCTGGTATGGAGATAACGCCTATTTTCGTTTTGATATCTCCCATGCCGCAGCCTTGTAATGGAGCCGGCTCCCTTTGCCTAGTCGGCTCTGGAAAGCGCCCGCCGAACAGAATGCAGTTTCACGGCGGCTTTCAACGCCATAGCTCGCTACTGGTGCGAGATTCTCCCCTGCTTTCCTGCCGGAAAATTGGCATCGTCTGTCTTGCCAGTGACCCGGCATGGAATGAAATCTCTGCAAGGCCTTCGCCGGACGAACCAGGGAACGCCGCAGCCGGCTGCGCCTTAAGCCTATTGGCGGCGTTATGCCTTCTTATTCATAAACACGAACCGTCTTTTAGAAAAAGGGGCACAGCTGCCACTTCCTTTTGCAAGCGGCAGCTGTGCAGATAGCGATATGCTTCTTTTGACAGCCTGTCAATCCATCCAGCCGCCCAGTTGGGCGGCTGATTTTTCGTTCTGAAGCCAAGGCGGCTGTTTTCTACGAAGCAATTGCGAAGCGGTCAGCGTTGGCAGCCGCAGCCACAGTTATTCTCGCGCTCTCTGCCGGAACAGCCGCAATTGTCGCCCTTTTGTTGGCTCGCACTTGACGAGGGCGGGAAAAACTCGTTGACTGGGAAGCGGATTTGCTTAAACGCATCGCACGGATCATTCTCCATATCGTGGCAGCACTCCTTCTCCGGCACACAGAAATCATAGGCCGGAATCAGCATTTGGACATCGCGCTCAAGCTGCACGATGGTAAACAGGCCAAGCGTGACGCGCACCGCCTTTTCTGGAGAGGCAACGCTGAAGTCGCCGTCGAACGACCGGCAGATGCACTTCGGTGCAGAGCAGCAGCCCTCGCACTCGCAGCAATCGCACGGGCGGCAAAGCTTTGCATCCAGGCAGATCGGATCGACACATTGGACTTTTGCCCTCGGGTTTGTACTGGTGGGAAGGAATTGTTCGTCTGCCTCGTCTGAGGAATATTCCGACGAGAAAATACGTACATTGCCTTCGCTCCCGAAAAGAATACACTTCTTTGAGAAGGAAGTCAGGCCCTCTACGGTGCAGGGGGGATTCATCGGCGTGGTATAGGCGTCAAGATATACCTTGAAGAAGAAGGTAATATCAACGGAGTAGTAACCGCGGTTGAAGGGAACCGCCTCCACGTCGATAAAGCAGTTGATAATCTTACACGAACGGCAGCGAACGGAAGTTGCATTGTCGATGATGCACTGCGCCCGGTCTGTAAAATAGACGCGCATATCGGCCAAGCAGTCTTTGTCATAAGATTGTGCAGTCTTATATCACTATTTAAATCTATGTCACGAGATATAGCCAATTTTTTTGCATATTTATATAAATTTATGATACAATATATTAACGCATCAAACGTATCAGAAAATTGAAAAAATATATAAAATATCAGGATTATGCACTACGATTCTTATTAAAAAAACATGTAGAATTTACAATACATTTTTACTATAATATACTATACTTGTTTTAATAGATATAAGGGCGTAAGTCAAATGATATTAAGAGGGTGATATTATTTACATTTCCAGGCACATTACAGTGGATCCTAACAGGGAAGAAAAGCATGTGGAAAGCTTTGCCGAAACGCTTCCCTACACAGTCAAGCCACAACATGTATCATTCGATGAAATAGAGGAAACTTTTAAAGAGCATCAAAAAATTTATAAATCCTACGACGAAGATCTTACAGGTACCAAAAATTTTTCGCCCCAAAAAAACAACTGCAATTAAAAGAAACTGCAACTTGGTGTGCAGTTTCTTTTTTTATCTATCCTGATGTTATTTTACAAACTTCTATTGAAAACTTCCCAAAATGTGATATAATTTCAAATATAAAACTATATATTGTCATTAGAGGGGATTTCATATGCAAGAGGGCAACGAAAATGGTTATATCGTAAAATTATATCGAGCATTACTTTCAGATTACTCCAGATTAGATTATGAAAAGTTTGACTTTATTTCGTGGATGAACTTTACTGGAATAAAGATTATTCCTATTGATAAATTTTCAGATTTTGAATCCGGATCTTTTAATCAAATGGCCGAAGATTCTATTTTTATGAATACACACTTTGAGCGACAAAAAATATTAATTTATAATAGTGAAGAAATTATTAACTCGGATTCATATTACGATTCTATTTTTGAAGATTGCTTAAATAATGATTTAAACAGTAAATCGCTTATTACGCAATACCCCTTGTTGACAATGATCATGATTAATTTTTATGATTCTGCTAATATAGATTTCAATAATTTGAAAGCCTTTTTAGATAAAGATTTAAAAAATATTATTCCAAATTCAAAATACATTTGGAAAATTTTTCATACTTTATCATCAAGCGATTGTGTTCTAATAATTAGGTCCAATAGCCTTAAAGCTTTATTATTAAGCGTTTGCGCAATTAGAAATCAATCCTTTGTACAATCCACCTATACAATTTCTGCTTTAAGTAATTACTCTTTTAAGTGGTGGAAATGCTCAGAGCAAATTCCTGTATCAATAAGATTCACTTTAACTTCACAAACAACTTTTTTGGATTTTAAAGAGGCTTTTGAAAAGTACAACCAAAAATACCCAATATTTTTTAACTCTGTTAAAAAATACACAACATTAGGAAAGTACGATATCCTTGTTGAGGGCGACCTACTTTCTATTGAAAATCTTTATAAATTGCTTAATCATGAAGACTTTGTTAGCGATGAATATAAAAAAAAGCTTATTCAAGTATCAAGCACGAGATTTAAAATTGAATTGGATGAAGTTATTAAGCAAATTGGAACCTCTGAAAAATATGAAGGGGATTTTGAGAAGCCTGACACTTTATTATTAGACGAAACGTCCCTTATTAGGGAATTGGACAAAATCCATTCAAATTCTATCAAAAACACTTTGATCCGCTTAATTTTTCGGGCCAAACAAGATATTATTACTAGTCTAGAAAAGAAATCGAAGCAGATCGTAGATCCTTTTAACTTATTTATTAACTTGTGCGCTAATAGCATGCCAAACATTTCCGCTATTGAAAATGGTGTTAATTATTTTAATACATATTTTGATAATCGAGAAGATATTCTTAAAATAGAATTTGAGAATCCTAAGAGCAATTACCGATTTATCGGAGCTGGGGTAAAAATGCTTGAGGCCTATTCTGAAATTGTCTCTTTTTTATTTGAAAAATGCGTAAATAGGTCTACAGAAAGGCTAAATGCGCCTTTTAAGCCATTTGTAATTGCTGATATGACAACTAGAATTACAGTGGATAGGATATTCCCCCATGAGCAACTCCTGTGTGTAATTATTCCTATAGAAATGTTATTTGATGTAAAACACGTTTTGGCTTGGCTAGTGCATGAGGCCGGCCATTTTTGTAAGCTCGGTTGGACTTATGAGGATAGAAATTTAAGTTTTCTTTTTGCTGTCCAGAAAGGATGCAGGGAATTAATTCAAGGTATAAGCAATGAATCGACGTCAGAAATTCATGGTGATGTTTGTTTAGAATTAAAAGGAAAATTATTAAGATGTTGTTTTTGCAATAAAAATAGCTGTAATAAATATGACTCGGTTTGTAAATCTTTCATACAAAAAACAGGAGATATCTCAAACCTTAAATTATGGATTGAAAAATGTGACAATAAGCATTTGAAGGATTTTGCTGATCAGTTATCATTACATATTAATAATGAGGTGTTGCATGATTTCTTTATTGAACGCAGTAAAGATATACCTAAGACTCAAGAGGATAATATATACATACAGACAGGACTACTTATTGATGTATTTTATAGGGCTTATCGGGAGGCAGTAGCAGACGTTTTTATGATTGCTATCCTCAATATTAGTCAAATTAGCGATTATATAGATACTATTTCAGCCTATTTCTGCTATAGGGGAAGTATCAGTGATTTAACTCTAGCTATTAATCGAACGCCCAATATTTGTATTCGCACATGCGCTGTGTGTGCATTAATACAAAAACAGACAGGCCTACTTCTAGACCGTGACACTGAATCGCCTACAGCATTAGCAAAAAAAATGCGAGAATTTTTTAACCATTGGGAGCAAGGAGATGATAGCGTTTCAAAGTTATTGTACACATTTTTGAGCGAGTCAGATTCGCAAAAAACTTATGCTTCTCATATACATGCTGCACATAACCTATATACGTTCCTTGAAGAGAAATGCTATCCAGCTATAATGAAAACTTTAAGTGACTTTTCAATAGATTCGGATTTAAATACTATTCGTGATGTATATAGACAGCTTAATGAACCAAATTCTTTTGTGAATCACATTAATTTTTTAAAAAAATATCATCGCTAATTTCATTTAGGGAGAAAAATATATGATTTCATTTGTATGTTCTATTTATACGGATTATATAGAAACTGTAGAATTCTATAAATATTTAAAAGAAAAGAATAGCAAAGAATATAGAGATAATATTGTTACAATTAATGCTTATCTCATGCTTATTGAGGAGAGAATTTTAAAAAATATCGATTCAAAGATAAGAAATATGCCTCAACAAACCGTCGACAAATATATATTGAAGTATTTCTTATCAGATCCTTGTGTACAGGATATTTTTGAATTGTTTGCACTAACAAATTATAATATGAATAGTTCTTTAACTGACATATTCACATACCTTAATTTTGAAAAACAAATAGAAATATTTCAATTTGCTGAAATCATTGCTGAATTCGTCTTTACCAAGACTATCCAAATTGAAGTAAATATTCCGTCAACTGACAACGATTTTAAAATAAACCTGTCTGAGATTAACCAATTTACATCAAGTGGATTGTCGCAACTAGATAATGACTATTTATACAATTTAATTTATAAAGTTTTTACTATGGGTAAAGCAATAAGATGTTATAAATTCGAAGATTTAAAATATTTATTTTCTTATATACAAATAAATAACATTGAAAATTTACAAGTTAGACATAGTCAACTTACTTTGTTTTATATAAAAAATCTAAATGAACAAGCAAGTAAATCAATTGGCTTTTTACAAGACTCAAAAGAAACAATTGATAATATGGAAAGAACAATTCATGATCATTATGGGAAGATTATGGAAATAACAGGCATACTGATTGCTGTTTTTTCCATTATCGGATTAGCAGTCAATAATAACAATTTATGTATTCAAGCTATTATTCAAATTTGCTTAGTAATAACTTTTTCGATGTCCTTGTTGAGTTTTTTGATTGCCATTATTTCTAACAACGGATATAATTATAAATGTTCTGCACAAAATAAAAAGATTTTAATAACTGGAAGAGAATTTTTTTTACTAGTTGCCTCAATCATTGCCGGATGTATATTGATTTACTATTCGCGTTATATGCATTAACATCATGTGCGACTAATTACGCATTGCTTTTCTCAATTAATTCTACTGCGTAAATTAATTGTTTGTCCGGATTTAAAACCATTCCAAGAATAAACCAATTTAAGTTTGTTCTCAAAATTCAAGAAAAAATTTGGGGCTAAAGGGCAAAAACGCAATATAAAAGCACTAACAGGTATCACTATATCTTTAGGGCCTCCATCACTTTATTCAGATACTATTTCAAAATAGGTAAAAGCGATCAAGCCGCCTGAAACAAATTCAGGCTGCTTGATATTTGTTTATTCGTTTCGTGGTAGTGTCAAGGATTTTTCGCAAAATGTTTTGCAGACCCTGGCATGAATGAATTTAGCTGGAAAAGGAGGCATCCTCAAGGGCAGCCTCCAGGTGCTTCATGTTCATGTACTTCTTGTTGCCCCACTGGGTGCCGGCCACATGGCGCAGCCGGGCACAGACCAGCATGAGAGCAGAGTTACCGTCCGGGAAACTGCCCACCATCCGGGTGCGGCGGTGGATCTCCCGGGTGAGCCTCTCAATGACATTGTTGGTGCGGATGCGAGTCCAGTGTTCGCTGGGAAAATCGCAG
>ENA-UOIV01000497-UOIV01000497.1-human-gut-metagenome-genome-assembly--contig:-C59-NODE-497-length-43432-cov-12.189432_pt1 | contig 43432 bp, 38 predicted proteins | sample MGYA00242333_ERZ723880 | MGnify/ENA metagenome assembly ERZ723880 | reverse complement strand
TGGAAACTTATAGTTGTTATTGCTTTGGATAATCTTTTACTTTGGATAATCTCGCTTATCACAACTTTAGATAATCGCGAGGGCGAACTCATATTTAGATATATTTATAATTACCTGAATTGCAGCAAGCCATTTTCACGTCTGTGGATTTCCTCGTTGACAGATCGTGCCATCCGGGAGGGACTGGATAACATGAAAGACGGGAGGCAGTACGACAATCTCTACCGTAGCGCCAAAGCACGCAGTGAAGCTGACTACTTAGTCGGCTTGAATAGCTCGCAAGCACTTTGCATCTCTGCCGGACAGGGCGTTTTCTCACTGGGACGGGTGCAGACACCTACGCTGATGATGATTTGCAACCGCTATATGGAGAACAAGAACTTTACCCCGCAGAAGTTCTGGCAGCTTCGTGTACAATCGGGCAAGGCGGGTACGGAGTTCTCCGCACTCTCCGCTACTAAATATAATAAGGTAGAAGAAATAACGGGTGATTTGGAAAAGGTACGTTCGAAAGGGACGTTGAAGGTGACCGCCTGTGAACGGAAAGAAGTCGTACAGGATGCTCCGCTTTTATATGACTTGACTTCACTTCAGAAAGAGGCGAATACCCACCACGGCTTTTCGGCAGACAAGACGTTATCCATTGCGCAACGGTTGTACGAGGGTAAAGTATTATCTTATCCCCGAACCGGAAGCCGCTATATCTCCGAGGATGTATTTGAGATCATCCCCGAACGCATCCGGCTGTTGGCGTCTTATCCCCGTTTTGCCGCTTATGCCGCAACGATGGAGGGACAAATCTTGAATAGCCGCAGCGTGAATGCCGCCAAAGTGACCGACCATCATGCGCTGTTAGTGACCGAGAACCAGCCGGGAGAACTGGCGGCTGACGACCGTATCATCTATGAGATGGTAGCAGCCCGTATGCTCGAAGCCTTTTCGGGTAAATGTGTGATGGAAAAGACAGCCGTCACGATGCAAGCGAGGGACGTGACTTTTGCCGTTCGAGGAAGCGTTATCAAAGTTCCCGGCTGGCGTTCCGTGTTGAACCTTTCCGAAGAAGAGGACGAGGACAATGCCACTTTGCCGGAACTTCACGAGGATGATACCTTATCTATTATCAAATGCGAGTCATTGGAGAAGCAGACCAAGTCCCGACCGCTACATACCGAGAGTTCCTTATTGGGAGCGATGGAGAGCGCAGGCAAGGATTTAACCAATGAAGAGGAACGGCAGGCAATGAAAGAAGTGGGTATCGGTACTCCGGCTACACGTGCCGCCATTATCGAAACGCTATTCAGCCGTGACTACATCCGCCGGGAAAAGAAATCACTCATCCCCACCGAAAAGGGGCTGACGGTCTATTCCATCGTGAAGGATAAGAAGATAGCGGACGTTGCCATGACAGGAAATTGGGAAAGTGCGCTCGCCAAGATTGAAACTGGAGAGATGAATCCCGATACATTCCGCCGGGGAATTGAGGTATATACGGCACAGATCACCACCGAGCTGCTGAACACGACCGTTTCCATCGCATCGGCTACCGATAGTCCGTTGTGCCCCAAGTGCAAGCAAGGTCATGTGCTGTTCTACAACAAAATTGCCCGTTGCTGCGATGTGGATTGCGGTCTGAAAGTGTTCCGTAGCGTCTGCAACAAGGAACTGACCGACAAGCAGATTACCGAACTGCTGGTGAAAGGCAGGACAGCAGTCATCAAAGGGATGAAAGGCAAAAGCGGAAAGCCGTTTGATGCTTCACTGGCATTTGATGCGCAGTTCAATGTCACCTTTGTTTTTGCCGACAAAGGGACAGCGGGTGATGGCAAAAAGAAAAAGTAACAGCAACCTAATCAGTCAATAACCGGAAAGTGCTATCTTTGCCACTTGAAGTTCATAGCTCATAAATAATTGTTCATACGGTTGTTTAGTTATGGATTTTTAGTGGTGGCACTTCGGGAGGGATACCCGGAGTGCTTTCGTTTTATAGCACTTTTCCCCATTCATTCACCGGACAATCCCGTCCGACCACTAAAAATCCAATTATATGAATCAGAAGAATCAACTGAACCAACCGCAGGAATTGTCGTATTACCGTCTTTCCCTGCTCGCTTTCCTGAAAGAGTCGCATCCCGAACTGGCTAACGACATGGACTTCATCGCCACACGTGGCGACAGCGCAGCCGAAGCGTACAGCGAAACCGTCCGTTCCAGTCTATCACACGACGCAGCGGCAGAAGTAGCCAACGAGGTATTGTTTGCCAATCTCCATTTCTCCAAATACGACACGCTGGTCACCATCCTTTGGAACGAGTTTGGGAACGAGGTGCCGCAAGGCAGCGCAAAGGCTCTCGCCCTGCAACTACTTCCCGTATGCGAAGAGGTGTTCGCACGATATCCCCTATCGGATGACTTCGCTTTCGAGCCGCAGTTCGACCACCTGTACACGGAGCTCACCGGAACAATCCTAATCTGGCTGGACGAATATGGCGTATAATAAGAAAGCGCACCTGAAAGACAATATCGAAGCAATCAAGCTGGCATTCACACTGGAACGTGAAGGACGTGCCGCCACAGCGGAGGAACAAGCCGTGTTACGGTCGTACTCCGGCTTTGGCGGCATCAAAGCGATACTCAACCCGGCATCCTCGCTGATGGATGCTGCCCGTTGGACGAAATCAGACCTTGAACTCTTCCCGCTTGTTTCGCAGCTCCATTCTGCCATCCGCAGCCATGCAACGGACGAGGTGGAGTACAAGCGTTACTTTTCCAGTTTGAAGAACTCTATCCTGACGGCATTCTATACGCCGCAGGATATTGTTTCCGTTCTTGCTTCGGAGTTGGGTAATCACGGAGTTACCCCGTCCCGTTTCCTCGATCCGTCGGGTGGAACGGGTGTATTTGTCGATGCTTTCCAACAATCATCCGCAGAGGAATCACTGAAAACTGTTTGTTTTGAAAAAGACCTGCTGACCGGAAAGATACTTTCTCATCTTCATCCCGAAAGTAAAGTAGAAATACAGGGATTTGAAGAGAGCGGGCTTCGCTACGCGAGCCACTTCGATGTGACTGCCTCAAACATTCCATTCGGGGATGTAGCGGTGTTTGATCCGACTTTCAACCGGAGCAAAGAACCCGCACGGCAGCAAGCCGCCAAGAGCATACACAACTATTTTTTTCTCAAAGGGCTGGACACGCTCCGGGACGGTGGCATACTGGCGTATATCACCTCACAGGGAGTATTAAACTCACCTGCCAATGAAGAGATACGCCGTCAGTTGATGCGTCATTCCCGGTTGGTGTCGGCTATCCGATTGCCTAATAACCTGTTTTCAGATAGTGCAGGCACCGAGGTGGGCAGTGACTTGATTATTCTTCAAAAGGAATATGCAAGGGAAATACCGCTTTCGAAGGAAGAGCAGGCATTCATTTCGGTGACACAGCGAGCGGATGGAATCAATGAGAATAGTTACATCGCTCAATCGGCATCTGTCATTCACACGAAAGCCCATGTAGACACCGATCCGTATGGGCATCCTGGTATGGTATACACGCATGAGGGTGGCATACCCGGTATTACTGCCGATTTACGGGAAAGGTTATCGAAAGACCTTGCCCGTAATCTGGATGTGGGGTTGTATCGCAGGTTATTGCCTGAACAGCAAGCTGTTCCGATGGCAGAAATCAAACGGGAGATGCAAATGGAAACGGTTCAGGTAGAAATAATAGTACCGGAGCCTATTCAGCAGGAACCGACAAAGAAAGCATCTCCGGCCATTGAGATGGGCACGGAACTTTCGATGGCAAATGCTCCGATATTGAGCCTGTACGACCTTTTCGAGTTTACAGCCGAAGAGCGCACACAGGTAAAGCCTGCACGTGGGAAAGGCAAAAAAGCATCAGCAAACAAGCAACCCGTACAGGGGAATCTGTTCGGTGAACCGCTGGAAACGGGAAAGTCTGGTACAGCAAGTAAAACCCGTGTAAGTCCTACGGTATTCGATGCACTTCACGGAGGATATAAGAGTCCGGTCAAGCTACAAGCGGCAACGCCCCAACCGACCAAACCGTTGAAACAACCGAATCAGCAGTCTGCTGGAGCTTATCCTATCGCTGATGCACGGGAAAAGGAACATAAACGGCAACTTGCCCGCATCGAAGCCGAGAAGCGAGCCGATGAAGAGCGCAAACAGCGGATGCAGCCACGTATTTATAATAAGGAGTTGCCGGAACATTACAAAGAAGGATCACTGGTAACAGATAACAACCAGATCGGCTATCTCCGTGGCGTAGAAACCAATCCGATGTTCCATCCGTTGGAGTTGCCGGACAGACAGCTTCGCAAAGCAACGCTCTACACCGAAATCCGGGACAGCTACCGCCGTTTGTACAAATATGAAGCCGACCGGAGGGAAGAAAACCCGGAGGAACGCACCACGCTGAACCGCTTGTACGATGACTTCACCCGTCAGTTCGGCAACCTGAACGATGCAAAAAACGTAGACCTGTTCCGTATGGACAACGATAACCGGGAGATCCTTTCGCTGGAACGCTACCGGGACGGCATTGCCCTGAAAGCCGACATCTTCGACCATCCCGTAGCCTTCAACAAGAACGAGATTACCCACGTCGAGACTTCCGATGAAGCCTTGTCCGCTTCGCTGAACAAGTACGGTGATGTCAATCTGGAATACATGGCGGGATTGACCGACAGAACCGAATCCATGTTATTGGACGAACTCAAAGGACGGGTATTCTTCAATCCGCTTGTGGATAGTTACGAGATAGCCGACAAATTCATCGCCGGAAATGTCATCTCCAAAGCGGAGATGATAGAGGAATATGTACAGAAACATCCCGACAGCGAAGCCGCCAGAGAGTCCCTTGCCGCCTTGCGTGAAGCTGCGCCCCGTCCCATTCCTTTCGAGGATTTGGATTTCAATTTCGGCGAACGGTGGATCAGCGCAGGCATTTACAGCAAATACGCCTCGTACCTGTTCGGCACCGATGTAAATATTACCTACGCTGCCAGCCGGGACGAGTTCAGTGTAAATACCTCCCAGCGGTTGGGTAATGTACGCATTCGGGAACAATTTGCCGTCAAAGCTGAAAGCCGCACATATGACGGCATCTCCCTGATGAAGCACGCCATCCAGAACACATCGCCCGATATTACCAAGAAAGTGCAGGTGGGTGATGAAGTGAAGAAAGTCCGTGATACCGAAGCCATCCAGCTTGCCAACAGCAAGATTGATGAAATCCGTAACGGCTTTAGTGATTGGTTACGGGAGCAATCGCCCGAATTTAAGCAACGGCTTACCGACCAGTACAACCGTAAGTTCAACAATTCCGTCAAGCCCAAGTACGACGGCTCTATGCAAACTTTTCCCGGTATTGATTTCAAGGGATTGGGCATTCCCGGTCTGTACGACAGTCAGAAAGATGCGGTCTGGATGCTGAAAACCAACGGTGGCGGGATCGTCGATCATGAGGTGGGTGGCGGTAAAACATTGATAATGTGTTGTGCCGCCTACGAAATGAAACGCCTCGGACTGGCAAACAAACCGCTGATTATCGGATTGAAAGCCAATATCCACGAAATAGCGCAGACGTTCCGTACCGCCTATCCCAATGCCAAAGTCCTGTATCCCGGCAAGGAGGATTTCAGCCCGGAGAACCGTGTCCGCATCATGCGTGAGATGCAGAATAATGACTGGAATGCTATTATTCTCTCGCACGAACAGTTCGGTATGATTCCTCAATCGTCAGAAGTACAGAAACGCATCCTTCAGGAAGAATTGGACAGCGTGGAGGAAAATCTCGAAGTATTGAGCCGGCAAGGAACGGAAGTTTCCAACGGTATGCTCAAAGGCGTGGAAAAGCGCAAGACCAACCTCGAAGCGAAAATCAAAGAACTAACCTTTGATATTGAAAACCGCAAGGATAATGTGGTGGATTTCAAGCAGATGGGCATCGACCACCTGCTCGTAGACGAATCACACCGATTCAAAAACTTGATGTTTACCACCCGTCACGACCGTGTAGCCGGGCTCGGAAACAGCGAAGGCAGCCAGCGTGCGTTGAATATGCTTTTCGCTTTGCGCACCATTCAGGAGCGTACAGGCAAGGATTTGGGAGCCACTTTCTTGTCGGGTACTACCATTTCGAACAGTCTGACGGAATTATACCTGCTCTTTAAATATCTTCGTCCCAAAGAACTGGAACGGCAGGGGATCAATACATTCGACGCATGGGCAGCCGTCTTTGCCAAGAAGACGATTGACTACGAGTTCTCCGTTACCAACGAGATTGTCCAGAAAGAGCGTTTCCGTTACTTCATCAAAGTTCCGGAGCTGGCTACCATGTACAACGAGATTACCGACTTTCGTACCGCCGAGGATATTGGTATCGACCGCCCGAAGAAGAACGAGATTCTTCACAACATACCGCCAACGCCCGACCAGCAAGAGTACATTCAGAAACTAATGCAGTTCGCCAAGTCGGGAAATGCTACCGTTTTAGGACGACCACCGTTAAGCAAAAAGGAAGAGAAAGCCAAGATGCTTATTGCTACTAACTATGCCCGTAAGATGTCGCTGGATATGCGCATGGTTGATCCCGACAAATACGGCGACCACATCGACAATAAGGCGAGCCATTGTGCCGCCATGATAGCGCAGTATCACAAAAAGTATGACGAGCACAAGGGGACGCAATTTGTGTTCTCGGATCTTGGCACGTACAAACCCGGTGAATGGACTCCCTATACGGAAATCAAGCGCAAGTTAGTCGATGATTATGGAATATCGGCAGACCAGGTACGCTTCATTCAGGAAGCTAAGACGGAGAAGTCCCGCAAGGCAATGATTCAAGCCATGAATGAGGGGAAAATCCGTGTCCTGTTCGGTTCTACCGAAATGTTGGGGACGGGAGTAAATGCTCAGAAACGGTGCGTGGCGATCCATCATTTGGACAGTCCGTGGCGACCAAGCGATTTACAGCAGCGTGACGGTCGGGGTATCCGAAAGGGTAACGAAATAGCCAAGCTACACGCTGATAATAAGGTAGATGTAGTTATCTATGCCGTAGAAAAGTCATTGGATAGTTATAAGTTCAACCTCCTGCACAACAAGCAACTATTCATTACCCAGCTTAAACGTGGTTCAATGGGTGCCCGTACCATCGACGAGGGCAGCATGGACGAGCAAGGCGGCATGAATTATTCCGAATACGTGGCTATTCTCTCCGGCAATACCGACCTGCTCGATAAAGCCAAGTTAGAAAAGCAGGTTACCTCATTGGAAAGTGAGCGCAAAGCGTTTAGTCGTGGCAAATCTTCCTCCGAAGCCAAGTTGGAAAAGATTATGCAGGACATAACGGCCAATCAGGACAAGATAGACCGTTTAGGCAAAGACTTGCAGCAGTTTGGCAGTCAGGTAAAACGTGACGAAGCAGGTGAAGCCCTGAATCCCATCTTATTGAATGGAGTACAGAGCAAAGACGTGAAAGTCCTTGCCCGGAAGTTAGTCGAAATAGAAGATAAATTCCGCACTCATGGTGTACCGGAGAAAATCGGCACTCTCTACGGCTTTGATCTGCTGGTAAAAACAGAAACCAGCAGAAAAGACGGTTTCGACTTCATCGAAAACCGCTTTTTTGCTCGTGGAGAAGGTAATATCCTCTACAACTTCAACTACGGTAAGCTGGCATCCGATCCGAAAACGGCCACTCTGACTTTCCTCCATGCCCTTGAAACTATTCCCGGTCTATTGGAGAAATACCAAAAGGATACGGAACGGATTTCTAAAGACATCCCTGTTCTTCAGGAAGTCATCGGCACCACATGGAAAAAGGAAGACCAGCTCCAACAGCTCAAATCCGACCTTGCTGCATTGGATCGCAAAATCTTGCTATCCTTAAAACCGATAGAGCAAGGAGAAGGGAAAAGTGAAGCAACGGATAAGCAGCAAGTGGTTACACAACCATCGCCAGTCCAGTCTGCACTGTTGGAACCACCTCGTGAGCCTTACGTTCACCAGATGCCGGACTTCATGCTGAACAAACCTCCTAAGATTGCGACAATACCCCAGACTTTTAGCATCAAAGATGCTTTGCAGAATCGGGCAGTCATTGCAGGAATAGGGGGGACAGGTAATAAGGATGATACAGAGAAGCCACACAAAGGATTTAAACTCTAAAAAAAGCCGTTGCATCATTTGAATGTAACGGCTTTTTAAATTGAAAGATGAAATTACAAATTATAGCTTTTCAATTAATTCTTTCTTTATAATTTCATATGCCTCTTGTGGATTGAACTTTTCGCCGGGACGGAGCAGTAGTTCCGTATCTCCTAAAAATTCATCATCCTGCATTTTTATTTCCATATTTTGTAGAAACTCCTTTTGTGAAGGAGGATTGTCCACTACGAACTCCATATACTTGTGATAACATTCCAGTACCTTATTGGAATTTAATGAGCCTGTTGTGATTGCTTTGTACAAATCAAAAAGGTCACGTCCTTTCCTTCTTTGGTAGAGTGCACGTAATTTAGTTCCTATTAATTCGTCCAAATGATAAGTGGTCACTTGGCAACTTCCACTATACCATTGGTTTTGTACACTGAAATCCATCTTATTCAGACCAAAGACATTAAAATGCTCCTTGCAGTTAATTTCGACTTTTAATCTTATCGGCACCACAGGTATGGTTTCTGAATCAAATCGAAAGATTAATGTATTGTTATGTTTCTTCTGTTTTACTTTAGGCTCACCTAAGAAAGCAAGTACATCACGTATTTTGTCTATGGTTGCCTTTATCGGTTCCGGTTCTATCTGTACAAGGTCAATATCTTCACTGTATCTGGGCTGGGGAGACAGATAGAGCTTATGTAAGGCAGTACCTCCACGAAAAGCCAAATGTGATGACAGATACTCATCCTTATATATTTCTGTCAAAGCACGACATATTACTAAATCCTGCTCCACTTGTTCTGAAGCACTCCAAGGCACAATATTGCGCCATGCTGTTATTGCATATTCCGGTATCATTCGTCTATTTCAATTTCTTCATTAATAATAATTCTCCACTTTGCATTATATTCGCAACCTTCGCTGTCTTTTCCAGCTTTGAAAGGTGATTTTCGGAATAGAATGCCAGCCTCTTTTGTTTTGCGGAGTAAATCATCCGCCAACTCTGAATAATCCAGCTTTTCTAATAAATACCCTAATCTTTGCACTACAGGGATAGGAGTATTGTTAAATATAGAAATAGCCATATCACGGAAGTTTAGTTCTTCCGCTAATTCATTCAAAACGGTAGCAGCCCGGTTGATCCCGCCTATCTCTTTTTCATAAAGAATAAGATCTAATGCGGTCAGTTCAGGACTGGAAACTAAAACGTAACCGCTTTTAGTTTTCTTCTGAATTAAAAAAGAGATTGGTATATTCTTCTTTATGATGAATTTCATCTTTATGCCTTTTTTCTCTGATGCTCTTACGCTTGGTAAGCCTGTAATCACTGTGAATACTTGCGGACGTTGATGTGCTGCCGCATAAAAGGAAGCTGCATCCAATAATCCGATATAGTATTGCCTTTTCAGATATTCCATCAATTGATTGATGTAAACAATGGGTGGCACTACACCTTTATGTGCATACTCAATAGGTATTACAACATAAAATCCTTTCCACACAGAGAGTATTTTCCCTTTGGTAGCCAAACGCAATAAAGCATTTGCTATTCCACGTTTACTTATAGAAGGAAATAAATTATAGACTTCTTCAATAGAGAAAGTGATAATACCTCTCTTGGGCAAGTCTTCCACCCAATTCCTAATCTTGTAATTATCTTCCTGTTTCATATTGCAACGACAATCTATCTGCAAAAATACTCATTTTTCGGGTAAAATCGCAGATGAAATGTTATTTTCTGCTTTTTCTCAAATAATATTCCATCCTATCCTCACGACAGTATGGAATATACAGGATATACAAGAAGCTATAATTTAATCTCTTGTCAAATCATGGAAATTATGTGGCTGTGTGCATCATCCGTCTTTTTCTTGTCCCTCAATCTCCGGTAATGTTTCGCTTATGTCTCTCTTTTCATCATTATTTTCTTCTTCGCTATCAAAGTATTTCCGTATAAACTCATGCAAGTCCTTTTCCTTGTAATAAGTCTTATGGAGAATGGTATAATATTTCAGCCCGCTATCCCGATATCGTTGGAGTGTCCGCTTACTGATATTTAACAGCAAGCAAATATCCTGGTTATCATATAGCTTTTCACCGTTCAAATAGTTGGCGTGCTTCTTCTCTTTTATACTGGCTGCCCGGAAAAGTTTTTCAAGCTGTTCCAACAGACGCTCCATGTAACACTCAAATGTTTCTTTATCCAATGGTATCATAGTTCCTGATTTAAGTTGCCGATAATATAATAGCTTTGGTTGGACGGATCTTTAACTATAATCTCTTTCTCACGCATAAACTTGATATAGCTTTTTGCAGTCCGTTCCTTTACGTCAAGAATAGCCTGTATCTGTTCCGACAAATCTACATAGGTGATAAATCGCTGTCTGCAAAACACATCTTTTGCAACTGAAAGCAACTCGTCCTCTTTTCGCTTCTCCTTTGCCTCTTTGGGTTTTTCGCCCAGATAGACGTGCATCCCGGCTTCTTTATCCCATGAAAATTGCATGATGGGCACATCCAGCGGACTGCCGTCACGAACTTTCAATGCTTTCACTACCGATATAGCCGGATCGGTATCTTTTTCAATGGAGAGGATGGCGGCAACCTTGCGTTGTAGTTCCGAGCCAAGATGCCCACGCAGTTTTAAACCATTCGGGATAAAATGCAGCACCGTTATGATGCAGGTCTTATAGATACCTGCCAGTCGGTAAAGTTCCTCCACCACCGCAATACTTTCCGCTTCATCATTGGCACCTTTTATCAAGTCCGCTATTCCGTCTATTACCACCATGTGAATGCCCTGATACTGGTAGTGAAACTTATCCATGCTTTGGATAATAGATTGCAAGCGTTCTTTGCGACTCATTCCCGTCAGGCAGTAAGCCCTAAAATATTCCGGCATCGTTTCCCGTCCGCTTCGACGCAAAAGATTGGTGATATTCTTGTAGGTCTGCACTTCTGACTGTTCCGTATCATAGAACAGAATGGCTTTCTGCTTGGAGTTCTCACAAACTGATACGCCTAACGTATCAACCACCTTGTCCGGTTTTCTGATAGCTCCTGCAATCAGAGCTGAAATATAATTACTCTTTCCGGTTCCTTCACCACCTGTTACGCATAACAGGTTGCCTTGAGTTCCGAGAGGCACCTCATTGACCGACACAATCATTTGGGCAATGGGAGGGGGATTGTTGAAATCCACTTCGCAAGATCTTAATGCTGACATTGTTTCGCTATAAATTGAATCCAGATAGTTTAAAAATAGTTTTATCAAATCTTCCCGGCTATTCCCAGACTTGAAATAGTCTGAAATATCTTTCTCTTCCTTTGTTCCAGCCAATGGCAACAACAATCGTTTTACACCATACTCCTTCAAGTTCTGCTCCTGTTTTGCCGAGCTATCCAGTCCTGTCTTGTCTACATCAAAAAGCAGGATGATATGTTTGAAGCGATAAGAGAGTTTACGGACTATGCCCATTGGTATTGCAGCTGTTTCAGAGTTAAAGCAGATGGCATGAAACCCATGAGCGGTAAGGCTCATTACATCCTTTTCTCCACCTGTAATGAAAAGCAGATCACCTTTGGAGGGTAGTTGTTCCAACCCGAAGCAGTAATTATCCCCGAAATCGCCGGCATAGAGAAAGCGGATATCCGAGAATGGACGGTAAATCTTTATGTGTTGCTTACCTGTATATCCGTAAATAGGCTCTTTTGGTGTTGAAGAAAAGCTGAACGGTTTACCTTCGCTATTCTCGCTACTGAATTTCAGCAGGGAAGCAACCTTGAATCTTTTCAGTAGTTCCGGTGTGATACCATATTTATTCCAATAGGCAAGTTCAGCAGCCGTGAATGTTCTTTGAACAACTGTGTAGGGACGTATTCTTTTTACTTTCTGTGCAAGTGTTGATTCAGCAACCATAAGCATAGGGAAGGTTGGCATTTCATTTGTAAAACCATCCATAAGTCCCAAATGCAAATCCCGGTCAATGATTGCCATAATTTCGATAAACTCTTTGGGTTGCTTACAATCCAATCCATGTAGTTTGCCAATCAGGGCAAAACAATCTCCCGAAAAGTCATTATTTCCGAAGTCCTTCAATTTATAAACTCCGCTTCTTCTGTCATAGTAAACATTGCAGGAAGCCTTTTTGTCCTGATAAAAAGGATTAAGGAAATTTTTACCCAACCGGAATGTGATGGGAATGTAGTGTTTGAACACAGATAAGCCCCTGTCTGTAAGCCGGAGAATATCTTCCTTGTCTATCGTGCTACTTTCCATTCAGCAATACATTTTTGCGAAACTCATCTATCAGGTGTGGTTCACAGTTGATGATCTTCTCATTGACCTTCTTTTCTATTTCCGAGAATTTGTATTTGCATCTTCCTCTTTCAAAACTATAATCAATCAGATTATCTGTTCTCAAACGTTGTAAGGTGCGTGTGCTGATATGCAACATATCCGCTACTTCCTGACTATCCAGCCAGATTTCACACTCTTCATCCGGTTTAACCTCTTTTCGGAATACATATTCCGCAATCTTCTCAATTTTGCTCACCAGCCCTTGATAGGCGGTAGCTTCTACAACTATAACTTCCATATCTCATTAATTATTTAATTTGCCGCAAAGTTCATCCAATCCTATCAGACCATTTACCAACTTGGTACCAAGTTGGTATTTGCTTTTTTGAATATGAATTGAAAATCAGTATAATAAGAAGAAAGATTTTTGCAGGAACAGGGCAAATAAGATTCGGTGCAAGGGGCAAGCCTATCTCTATATATAGGCTCGCCCCTTGCACTGAAGAAAAAAATATATCAAATTAATACTCAAATATTTGGTAGTTTCAGAAAAAGTGCATAATTTTGAACCCGAAAACAATGAGTGACACGTCGGTGTCATGAAAGACAGAATTGAAATATTGGAAATCGTTTCTAAATCGTTACTTTAGAAAATAATTACAGAGCTTTTTTGTATGTAAGTAGCAGATTTAGAGCAGATTTACGAAATATGTGGTGCAGTCCCGTACGCACCGCTTCTCAACTAAGAGAGTAATAAAAAATCCCTCTGACTCATTGAGAATCAGAGGGATTTTTTATTACTCTCTTCTATTATTCTTTATTTCCGTTGTACCCCCATTTTACATAAATGGCTCCCCAAGCGAATCCGGCTCCAAATGCGGTAAAAATCAGGTTATCTCCCTTTTTGAACTTATTCTCAAAGTCCCAAAGGCAGAGCGGAAGGGTACCGGCACTTGTGTTGCCATACCGTTCGATGTTCACCATGACTTTCTCCGGTGGTATTCCCAACCGTTGTGTGACTGCCGCGATAATGCGTTGATTAGCTTGATGGGGAATCACCCAATCGATCTCCTCCTTACTAAGATGACTCCTTTCGATCAGAGCCTCGCAAGCATCGGACATATTGGCTACTGCATATTTGAACACGGTGCGTCCTTCCTGATAAATATAATGCATCTTGTTATCCAACGTATAGTAGGAGGGAGGACATACCGAACCGCCTGCTTTTATATGTAAGAAAGGCAACCCTTTACCATCCGTTCTCAATACCGCGTCCATGATCCCCACATTCTCCGTTGTTGCCTCCAGCATGACAGCAGCACCACCGTCACCGAAGATAGGACAAGTAGCACGATCTGTATAATCTATGATGGACGACATTTTCTCGGCTCCTATTACGATCACCTTCTTATAGTTTCCCGAACGGATAAAATTAGCCCCCGTCTCCAATGCATATAAGAACCCGCTGCACACAGCCTGCATATCGAAGGCAAAAGCATTTTTCAATCCCAACCTTTCGCATACGATTGAGGCGGTTGAAGGGAAGCGATAGTCAGGTGTGGTGGTAGCGACGATAACCAGATCGATGTCGTCCGGATTGGTTTTTGTGCGTTGCATCAACTGTTTGGCGGCTTTACGCGCTATGTATGAAGTACCGAGTCCCTCTTCTTTTAAGATACGCCTTTCCTTAATGCCGATACGTCCCATAATCCATTCGTCGGTGGTATCCACCATCTTGGAAATTTCATCATTGGTCAGGATGTAATCGGGCACATATCCCCCGACTCCTGTAATTACTGCGTTTATACTCTCCATTGTTTTAAATTGATTTTGCTGTTTCTTAGAATGAGGTAATTAATCCCAAATGATAAATGCGGGCGCAAATATATAGAAAAGAGAATAAAATCCAATAACTGTCTATGTCACAGCCACCTTTTTAAATAATAAAAAGGAATATTATGCCAAATTTTTCCAAAAGTGATAATCGTTTTCTTGTGTTTGAAGGAAGATGTGCGTGGACGGTTTTTAGTAATAAGTAAAAAGTTTTTTGAATTCTTTATTGAGTCTGTATTTTTTTATCTATCTTTGCGGCAAAATTATCCGGTAGCCCTTTGGGCGACGGGGTAATCTTTGTAAATAATGAAACTTACTTCTGAACGCGTAACGACTAAGGTTTTACCTGCACATGTGACAGGTAACGGCGTAGCCTTGTCTAAAAAGCGTTGGTTGGTTGCTCAAGTTCGTATTTATCACGAGAAAAAGACAAGCGAGCGGCTAACAAAAATGGGCATAGAAAACTATGTTCCGGTTCAAAGAAAGACCCATCTGTGGAGTGATCGTCGTAAGCAGATCGATCACATCGTAATTCCGATGAAAATATTTGTACGTGTCGATGCACAAGAACAGAAAGACGTTCTTATGCTATCGGCCGTCAGCCGTTATATGGTGCTTCATGGTGAGAGCGCTCCGGCTGTTATACCCGATACCCAAATGGAAAAGTTCAAATTCATGTTAGACTATTCGGAGGAAGCGGTCAATATGAGTAATGCTCCATTGAGTCCGGGTGAGAAAGTACGTGTCATAAAAGGCCCGTTGAGAGGACTGGAAGGTGAGCTGGTTACTTTGAACGGGAAGACAAAAATTGCCGTCCGTCTGGATATGCTCGGATGTGCCAGTGTCGATATGCCTGTGGGATATATCGAACGGGTGATGTAGTAATTTATTAATTGGGGTATATATGAAGAACTTATGTGGGCGCTCTGCTGCATAAGTTTGTAACAATCAATGTAATTTTATTGGGGAAATCATGATTATTGCTTATCTAGCAGGCATATTCTTACTATCCATACTGCTTGCCACTGTAATTATTCCACGCATTTTATTCATCTCCTACAAGAAACGTCTTTTTGATGTTCCTGATAGCCGGAAAGTCCATAAAACTCCGATCCCTCGTCTGGGCGGTCTTTCTTTTCTTCCTGTCATCCTGATAGCCCTATGCTCTGTCACGGGGATCCGTTATTATACCAATCATCCGGTCGATATGCTATGGGCTTCCGATCTGTTCATACAATATTTATTCTTAATAGTAGGTCTCACTCTTTTATACCTGATAGGAGTTGCCGACGACCTTGTCGGAGTAGGCTATCGTTATAAGTTTGTCATACAGATTTTGGCAGCTCTTCTTTTCCCGTTGTCCGGTTTGTGGATTAATGATTTGGGCGGATTGCTGGGGCTGCATGAGATACCGGCTTATATCGGAATGCCATTGACAGTCTTTCTTACTGTATACATCACGAATGCCATCAACCTGATTGATGGTATCGACGGTCTGGCTTCGGGGCTGAGCTGTATAGCGCTAGGGCTGCTTATTATCGTTTGTGCGATTGTCGGTCAATGGACCCATGCTTTCTTGGCGGCAGCTACACTGGGAGTCGTTATTACCTTCTACTATCATAATGTATTCAGCGTTTCCGGCAGAAAACTGTTCATGGGCGATGCAGGAAGCCTGACGTTGGGTTATATCCTTAGTTTCTTAGTCTTGCATTTCTGGCAGAAGACACAGTTGTGGGACCCGTTTACGATGAACCTGAACATGGTAACCGTCTCTACACTGCTGATTCCCCTGCTTGATGTCGTGCGTGTATTCTATTCCCGTGTGAGTGAGGGACGCAATCCTTTTACTCCGGACAAGAATCATATCCACCATCGACTCTTGCGAACGGGTATGCGAGTACGTGCAGTGATGATAACCTTGCTTATGTTATCCCTATTTTTCGTTGTCTCCAACTTCATATTATCGTTCTATATCAATACCACTTTCATGCTTTTGTTGGACCTGGCTTTTTGGTTGACTACCCATTTCATCATCCGTTATTTCATCATGAAACATGAAGCGGTGACAGGTAAGAAATGGTACAAAACATATCGAAATTTTTTCTGGTAACCAAACACTTACTTTATATATACAATCAACAATAATGAAAAAGATAAACCTCGGATTTTTATTATTTATTCTATTGACAGGAACCTCCTGCATCTCTTCCAAGAAGATGATCTACCTGCAAGGAGTTGATTCATTGACAAATCCCGCTCAAGTGATACAGCAGGACTATGAATTACGTATCAAACCGGATGACCAACTCTATATCATGGTGAGCAGTAAAGAGCCGGAATTGCTTACTCCGTTCGCGAATACGCAGATTTTGGGTTCATCCACATCCGGCGGAGGTACGAATATCCAGGAAACCACCGGAGTTCAAGTAGATAAGAATGGAAAAATAGACGTACCTATCTTGGGAAAGATACAGGCAGCGGGACTGACACGTCTTCAATTGGCGGATGAAATCAAAAAGCGTCTGGAAGAAGGACAATATATCAAAGATCCTACCGTGAGTGTCCGTATTAAAGGGTTGAAAATATCGGTAATGGGAGAGGTGGGGAGTCCCGGAGTGCACGAAATGGCAGGCGACCGCATCACATTGCTCGAAGCACTTAGTATGGCAGGCGACCTGACACCCACAGCCAAGCGTACCAATATCCTTGTACTTCGTGAAGAAGAAGGGAAAAGACATACCTATACGGTCGACCTTACTTCCGGTCGGGATGTACTAGAATCTCCCTGCTATTATCTTCAGCAGAATGATGTGGTATATGTAGAGCCCAACAAATCTATTAATGTGAAAGGAAGTTCCGCATTATCATATTTAGGGGCGGGAGCAAGTATCATTTCCGTATTAGCCTCTATTGTATCCTTAATCGTCGTACTAAGCAAGTAAAAAAGAAAATATGGAATATATTCAGGAAAACGAGAGAACCCTCAAGAAAGACGAAGGAGGAATCAACCTTCGTGATGTCGTCGAACTGATCATAGCCAACTGGTACTGGTTTGTCTTGTCCGTTTTAGTATGCGTGGGATCAGCTTATTTTTATGTACTGACCATCCAGCCTGTCTATCAGCGTCAAGCGGTGATGTTGGTGAAAGATAAAGAGAAATCCGCTTCGGATATGTCGGCCATGCTCGAAGTGAGCGGAGGAATAACAGGAACCAGTGTCGATAATGAAATCTACATCCTCCGTTCCCACCAGTTACTTCGTGAAGTTGTCAATCGCCTTCATCTGGATGTAGATTATGCCAAAGACGGCATACTGCGTGATACTCCCCTTTATGCGGAATCTCCGGTAGACGTTCATTTTATCGACCCTTACAATCAGCCTGTATCATTCAATATTACTCCTCTCAATACGACGAGATTCCGTATATCCGACTGGAAAGTAATGGGAGAAAAGGGAGAAATACAGGAGCAGGAATTAGCGTACAATGATACCATTCGGACAGAGGCGGGAAGAATCGTCGTGCAGTTGCGTCCGGAAAACTTGTCCGCTTATCTTTCCCAACCAATCTCCGTCAGCCGTATCAGTCCGGAGATAGCGACAAACATTTACCAGTCCAAGATAGCGACTTCCTTAGCGGGCGAACGTACCACATTAGTGCAGATAACCTGTTCCGACACCAACATATCCCGTGCTGATGCAATTCTGGCCGCTTTGGTAAAAGTATACAGCGAGACGATCATAGAAGATAAAAACCGCATTGCGGCCAACACCGCTAAATTTATTGATGAACGTATTTCCATTATCAGTCGTGAATTAAGTGATGTGGAAGAAGACTTGACCGATTTTAAGCAACGCAATCAGATTGTGGATATGAGTGCCAACGCCACACAATACTTAGCGGAGAGCAGTAAAGTCAAAGAAGAAAGTGCACAATTGGAGACGGAATTGTCTATTGCGCGGTCTATCAAGAGCTATCTGGCGGATGTTACCCGTAAAGACCAACTGATTCCGAACGTGACAGGAGTGGGAGATGTCAGTATGCAGAGTCAGATTACCGCCTATAATGAGCTGATGTTACAGCGTAATCGCTTAAAGGAGAGTTCGGGCGAGAAGAATCCCGTAGTTCAGGCGGCGGATAAAAACCTGGAAGGAATGCGTGCGACCATTTCGGGCTCTATGGACAATTATATGAAAACCTTACATCTTCGCTTGGATAAGGCAAAAGTTGTAGAGAACCGTCTGGCGTCAAGCATTCAGGCAGTACCCAAGCAGGAAAAGATGGCGTTGAGCATTATGCGCCAGCAATCCATTAAAGAGACTCTCTATACTTTCTTGCTCAATAAACGTGAGGAAAATGCCTTGCAACTGGCTATTACTGAGGCCAATATTCGGGTGGTTGAAGAACCTTTCGGCTCTTATTTGCCTGTATCTCCCGCACGCTCTTCCATATTGGCTGCTGCTTTTATTGTAGGCTTGCTGATTCCATTGGGAGTACAGGTTATTATCTTATTATTGAATACATCCGTTCGCGGGCGTAAGGATATTGAGGAATACACCACCATTCCGATTGTCGGTGAGATTCCGGCCCGCAAAGATTCGGAAGGAGATGATGCGATTGTGGTAAGCGATAGTAGAAACGACCGTATCTCTGAGGCTTTCCGTATGCTGCGTGTCGATCTGAACTTCATCGCGAAAGAAGCCCGTGTCCTGATGTTCACCTCTACTTTGCCCGGTGAAGGGAAATCATTTGTCTCCCGTAATCTGGCAGTCGCTTTAGCCATCTCCGGAAAGAAAGTCATATTGCTTGACACAGACTTACGTAAACATACTCAAAGTAAATTGGCGGGAGTAAACAGGAAAGAGGGATTAAGCACCTATCTATCCGGACTAAATTCAAATATCGATACTCTGATAACAGTCGGAGCTTTCCACCCGCAAGTCGATACTGTTTTTGCGGGAATTATTCCTCCCAACCCGGCAGAACTACTGATGAATGAACGTTTCGATCTTCTGATAGAGGAATTGAAGAAACGGTATGATTACATCATCTTAGATAATGTCCCGGCTTTAGTGGTAGCAGATGCATCCATCGTCAGCCGCGTAACCGATCTGACAATCTACGTCATTCGTGATGGAGTGTTGGACCGCCGTTATTTGCCGGAACTTGAACGCCTGCATCAGGATGGTAAATTCAAGAATATGTGCATCGTATTGAATGATAGTCAGGTTGAAAAGAAGAAGTACGGTTATGGTTACGGGCAAGGGTATGGATACGGTTACGGTTATGGACGTGTGGATGGGTATTATTCAGAGGAAAATAACGATAAAAAGTAGATAAAGTTAGGAAATCCAAGAAAGAATTAGTTCTTTTGTAAGATGAAACGATAGCTATATAAAATGAGGTTAACACAGTTTACATATAGAGGAGACGATTGGAGATTAGCTTCGCCTATTAATTTGCAGGAAGTCAATTTGCTGGTTGGCAAAAATGCAGTAGGCAAGTCTAAGACTGTTCGTGCTTTGGGGAATGTATTGCTTTATTTGATGCAGCTTTCCGAACGAATTTCTACATCAGATATATTCCGGTGTAAGCTCCTTTTTGAAGACAAGGACGGTTTTATTAGTTATGAGTTTCAGCTAAAAAAGTCAAATGTGGTTTACGAATCACTGATAGCAAATGGTGAAACCCGGTTGTATCGGAATGAAAGCGAGACCCTTTTATGTGGTGAACTCATAAATCCTCCTTCTAACAAACTCACTCTTCATGTTCGTCGTGATGTATTACAATACCCATTCATTGAGAAGATAATGCTATGGGCGGAACATGCATGTGGATTGTGTTTTAATGAGATAGAAATAGGTGGTGACAATGATATGCCTTTTTACATATTAGGTCAGAGGCAGACTTTTTTTGAAATGGTGAAATCCTTGCCTGAAGAATCAATTCAGCAATTTGTCAATCAGGCGCATAGTCTTGGTTATCCTATTCAGCAAATCGAACTGTTCGAGCATGGGAGTAATCTGAAAATGGTATTGTTCCACGAGGAAAATGTGATGAGCCCGCTTTTTGGTTCGTTGATGTCCAAAGGAATGTATCGTGCTCTCTATCTTCTTATTTATGCGCAATGTATGTCTGTTCGTGAATACCCCTCTTTATTGTTGATTGATGATTTATGTGAAGGACTCGATTATGAACGTTCAACAAAGTTGGGTAAATACCTTTTTGATTTTTGTGCGAAGCATGCTATACAGTTAATAGCTACATCTAATGATACATTTCTGATGGATGTAGTCGATTTAAAATATTGGAATATACTTCAACGTGAAGGAAGTGAAGTCACTTCTATTGATATCATAAAGAATCCGGAGTTGTTCAACGATTTTGCATTTACAGGTTTGAGCAATTTTGATTTCTTCTCTTCTGATTATATTGCTCGGAAGATGAAAGGACATAATGAATAAGCGTAAGGTTGCTGTATTTGTAGAAGGACAATCAGAATATGTCTTTGTTCGTGATTTCTTGTGCAGATGGTATGATTATGATTCTTCTGTTTTAGGAATAGAATGTTTCTCCCTTCGTTCTGATCGTTATAATTCAGAACCATACCCATTTGGTAATCGTGAAAGCATTAATTACTATCAGATAGTAAATGTAGGCAATGACAGAAGTGTACTAAGTAAAATGTTGAAAGAAGCTCCTCGTTTGCAAAATGTCGGCTTTCATCAAATCATAGGATTAAGTGATATGTACAGCGATCTTTATCATGTACAAACAAAGGAAAGGTGTATTGATCTATCTGTTAATCAAAAATTTATAGATGAACATCAAAATAGTCTCAATACGTCTTTACAAAGAGATTTGTTAAGCTATCATTTTGCTATTATGGAGGTTGAAGCATGGATTTTAGGGATGTATCAGTTTCTTCAGCAGGTTGATCCAAGTCTGACTCCACAATTTATCATGTCGAAATTACAAATTGATCTTACTGCCGATCCGGAAATATCTTTTTATCATCCGGCTAAAGTTTTGGATGAGATATATCATCTGACAGGGAGACAATACGGTAAACATCTATCAGAAGTAACTGCTATAACTTCGCAGTTCAGTAAAGATGACTATGCCCGTTTGCTTGCGTCCGGTCATTGCAAATCATTCAAAGAATTTATAAAAGACCTTGTTGCTGAATAGCGAACTAACTATCAATTATTCTTTTATTTATGTCACAAGAATCTCGCGTAAAGAAATCTTTGCTTAACGCGCGTGTCAATCTTATTTTTTATTTCCTGACTTTAGCCTTATCTTTCTTTTCTCGAAAGATATTCCTTGATACGTTAGGAGCGGATTTTGTCGGGTTAACAGGTACACTGCAAAACTTGTTAGGTTTCCTCAATCTGGCGGAATTGGGTATTGGCAGTGCCATTGGTTACGTACTTTATAAACCGTTATTCGATCATGATGAAACAAAGATTAATGAAATTATTTCTGTATTTGGCTACTTATACCGTTGGATAGGAAAAATTATATTGATAGCCGGATGTATATTGGCTTGCTTTCTCCCGCTTATATTTCCTAATACAGAGTTTGAACTAGGGCTTATTTTCTTTGCCTATTTTTCTTTTCTCGCTTCTTCTTTAATTGGTTATTTTGCTAATTATAAACAAACTTTGTTGGGAGCTGACCAGAAAAATTATGTAGTTACTGCTTATTTTCAAACTGCCACTATTGTAAAAACAATCATTCAAATGGCTTTGGCTTATTATACAGGAAATTACTATTTGTGGGTGATTGTTGAACTTTCTTTTGGTATTATTTATTCCTTTATATTGAATTGGAAAATAAATCAGGTATATCCGTGGTTGAGATCAGAAGTTAGTCAAGGAAAGAAGCTTTTTAAGAAGTATCCAGAAGTAATAACATATACTAAACAGTTGTTTGTTCATAAAATAGGAATATTAGTCCAGTTTCAAACTACTCCATTGTTGATATATTCTTTTGTGTCATTACAGACGGTTGCATATTATAGCAATTATACAATAATAACTCAGAAAGTCAATACTTTAATTAATAACTTTCTTGATAGTACGGGGGCAGGAGTTGGACATTTGATTGCGGAAAAAAATCAAGGAAAAATTATTCAAGTTTTTAAAGAGTTGACTTCGTTAAGATTCTTAATTGCTGGAATTTTTGTTTTTGTACTATACAATCTTCTACCATCATTTGTATGTTTGTGGATTGGAGATAAATATCTTTTATCAAATGGTATACTTTTTTTACTGCTTACTAGTTTCTTTATTGGGATTATTCGTGGCACTAATGAGCAATTTTTGTTTGGTTATGGGTTATTTTATGATACTTGGGCACCATTAACAGAATCATCAATTTACATTGTAGTAGCTTTAATAGGAGGTACTCTATGGCAACTAGAAGGGATTTTGTTGGGTAGCGTGGTAAGTCTTAGTTTAATTGTTGGAGTATGGAAACCTTATTTTCTTTTTAGCAAAGGATTTAGATTACCAGTTTTGCACTATTGGAGGATATTTCTGCAACATTCATTTTTTACTGCTGTCTCTATTGGACTTGCACAAGTTTGTTGTGATGTTATGATTAATGCCTCTTTTATGAGAAAAGGATGGTTTAATTGGATCTATTCTGCAATAATTTTTACGCTTATAATTTCATTTGTTCATTTTGTTATACTTTATATTGGAACTCAATGAATGAATGGATTATTAAAAAGGTTCACATATAAATATTTTAATAAATAAGTAGTTGTTTATGAAGTTAATTAGTTTTATAATTCCAGCTTATAATAGTTCTGCATATATAAAAAGATGTTTAGATAGTATATATTTACAATCTTTTTCGATGGATTTATTTGAAGTTATAGTCATTGACGATGGCAGTGTTGATGGTACTCAGGATATATTGGCTAGATATAAGTATAAGTATCTAAATTTTAGATATTATGTACAAACAAATTCTGGTCCTGGAGTAGCACGGAATCTGGGAATTCAGCAGGCTAATGGAGAATACATACAATTTATAGATTCAGATGACTATATTCAGCAATATGATTTTATGAAGTTGATATCCATATGCAAACTTTACAATTTGGACATTTTAGGAGTGGATTCATATATTCAAAATGAATTAGAGGAATTGTCAACATATTCAGTACTAAATGGATATAATAAAAATAAGACAAATACTCTATTTTGCGGAAGGGAATATATATTGTATAATAATTTCATAGCATCTCCATGCTGTTATGTCTTTAAACGACAATTCTTAATAACTCATTCACTTTTTTATCGAAAAACAAGGGGGTGTGAAGATGTTGATCATACAATCATTGCATTATTTATGGCTCAACGTACAATGTATGTAAATGAAATATATTATGTTTGTTGTGTTCGTCCGACCTCTCTTTCACGTTTACCTACGATTACATTTGAACTTTCATTACCTAAGGCTATTTTGTACGCTTTTCAATTTATGGAACAACAAGATGGATATCATTCTTCTATGAACTTACAACACGTTGTGTCTGATTGGTTGATTTGTATATTTAAGGTTCAATATGTTCATTTATATATGTTCCCTATAAGTAAAATATTTCAAATATTGCGGGAAACGCATGAAGACATTAGAAAAATAGCATCTTTTCAGCGGTGTAGTAATAAAAATATGAAGCAAAAATATTTACTTATTGTTAGGGCAAAATTGAATATAGGCATATTCTTTTATATTTTATTGCAAAAAATGTATCATAATGTCGTAAAAAAGTAAGATTCTTGCGGCTGGCTTTAGTTGTAATATAATTTAAAAAATATCTTTAAAGACTTTATATCAGTTTGCTAATTATGAGTTTTTATGATAAATATTTTCTGAGATTGTTAGATTTGAAATGAAATAAATGTTTATGGTAGTTGAATATATTACATCTAGTATTAGTAGAATAATATGGTATTTATATAAAAAGAAAGAGACTTTGTTGTCAAATATATTTTCTTCAGTATGTATAAAACAGTTTCATTATTTGGGGATAAAATGTAAAATGCATTATACAACACAACTACATTTGCCAAAGAATATTTCAATAGGTGATAACTTTTTTTCAGGTGAAAGACTGAAGTTACGAACATTCGACGAATGGGAAGGTGTGAAATATACTCCTCAAATAAAAATAGGTAATAACGTGAATATTCAGACAGATTGTCATATTAGTGCAATCAAGTCAGTAGTTATAGAGGACAATGTTCTGATAGCCTCGTTTGTTTATATAAGCGATCACTCACACGGAACTTGCGACTATTCTGAGTTTTTTATTCCACCTATTAAACGGAGATTGTATTCAAAAGGAGCAGTCTGTATTGGCAAGAATGTTTGGATTGGGGAGAAAGTTACTATTTTACCAGGTGTAACTGTTGGTGAAGGAAGCATTATTGGTGCTAATTCTGTTGTAACTAGAAACATTCCTGCATATTCTATAGCTTGTGGTACACCTGCAAGAGTAATAAAAAGATTAAAATGAGAACATTTTCCATAGTAATTCCAACTTGTAACGGTGCAGATTTTATAGAGCAGGCTCTTCTATCTGCATTAAATCAGACTCGGAAAGCGGATGAAATTATTGTATCGGACGATAATTCTAGTGATCAAACAATGGCTATATGCCAAAAATATAAAGATAAGATAAGGATATATCATAATCCTAATGGTCCCTCTGGTTTCGTTAATGGCTGGAATAAAGCGATAACTTACGCAACAGGTGAATATATATCTATATTACATCAAGATGACTTATTGGCACCGACTTTTTTAGAGGAAGTGGAAAAGGCATTATGTATTTATCCAAAAGTTCGTCATTTTTTTGTACCTTGTAATTATATAGATGGAGAAGGGATAAGCATACAAGAGCCAGATTATTGCGATAATCTTATACATCAATATACTGGAAAAGACTATGTTATAGCATATCAAACAATGGGGCATCCTCATATACATAGATGTCCAGGTGTTATTACTCATAAGGATATATTTAAAGTTTGTCCATATAGAGAAGAAGCAGGTCATATAGCTGATGACGATTTTTTTTATAGAGTGGGGCAATATACTGATGTTGTCGGTATTTTAAAACCTCTGGCTTCATATCGGTTACATCAGAAGTCTGAAACTGGTCATTTGAAGAATAACCTATTAGTACAGAGGTTGGCGAAAGATTATTTATACCAAATAAAACAATGGAAAAATAGTTCTTTTATTGATAAAAGGTCTTATGCTTACTTCGTTCGTTGGGCTAAATATTATATTTTTAGCGAATATTGGATTGGGGTAAAGCAAAAGAACCGAAAGTTAATAATAAAAGGGAAAAAGGATCTGTGTGAATTAGAAAATGTGGGAGAAAAACTGCCATTAAAAATGAAAATGGTCTATTTTTTTACATCTTTATTTTTTCGATGAATGATTATTTTTGATTTGATTCGTTACATAAGAATACTCTTAATTCGTCTAATGACATTTTGTATATCTAATAATATTTATTTGAATATTATTTCCAAAGTATTAATTGTCGCCCCTCATCCCGATGATGAGATAATGGGTTGTTCAGGATTAATGCAATCCTTATTGAAAACAGGTAAAGAAGTTTTTGTAGTGATACTTACAGGTGGAGAAGGTTCGCATTGTGGGTGCTGTTCCATATCAACTTCTGATCTGATAAAGGCTCGTAGAGAATTAGCTGTTAAAGCAAATACGCAAGTCGGAATTTCTAAAGATAATCTTTATTTTTTGCATTATCAAGATGGAAATATTCATTATGAGTATCAGGATACAGAAAAATTAGCTAGTTTAATAAAAGAAGTTCGACCTGATTCTATTTTTGTTCCTCATAGGGGAGAGGGCTGGAATGATCATTTACAAGCTAGAAATATAATACAGAAACTGATAGAAAATAACAGTGATATTCGACTTTATGAATATTGTGTGTGGTTCTGGTACTATAATACATGGAGTATAGATTGGAAAAACGCTTTTATTCTCTCTATGACAAAAGTAGAACATACCTTGAAGAATCAAGTTATTGATACATATATATTGCCTAAAGCTCCTTGTGGAAAGCCATGGAGCGGTGTATTGCCGAAAATTTTTATTAAAGCAGTCCGTTGGAATAAAGAACTATATTTCAGGATAAAATAAGAAATGGAGAAAGTATTTAATAGTGTCATAGTCGTAGGTGATTCTACAAATAATACATTAAGCATTATTCGTAGTTTGGGTGAGGCTAATATTGAGCAAACTTTAATACTTAAATGTGATAAAGATATTTGCTTTGTAGCTGAGAGCAAGTATCTTAAGAACAGTCCTATATATCATATAGCTGTAATTGAAGACTGTATGCCGATATTAGAACAAATGAAGAAAGATACAGGTAAAAAAAAATATTTAATTTGTAGTTTTGATGAAGCGGCGGTTTTTATTGATGAAAATGAATCTATATTAGCTCCTTTCTTTTATACACCAACACGAGGAAAACAGATAGGTGAGTTATTTAATAAAGATAAGCAATGTAAACTTGCGAATGAATGCGGATTAGTTGTTCCTAAGTCACAAAATTTTCATAGAACAGAGAACCTTGATGATTTGGTACTAAATTATCCTATTTTGCTAAAACCTCTAAATAGCGTCAAAGGTGAGAAAAGTGATATTCATATTTGCCACAATAAAATAGAGATGGAGAAAGCTCTGTTGACGGAAAGTCATTGCTCTGATTTTATTTTGCAAGAGTTTATTGATAAAGAATACGAAATAAATTGTTTGGGTATGCGAACAGAAAAAGGAGTATTTCTTGCTGGAGGTATTCAAAAATATAGGCATTATCCCCCCATTGTAGGGGCTTGTTCCTATGGACTACTTAAACCGATGTCTGAATTAGATATAGATGTATCTAGTATTGAATGTTTGTTAGTACAGACTAATTATTATGGTCCATTTAGTGTGGAATTCCTTCACAAATATAATAAAAACTATTTCATGGAAGTGAATTTTCGTAACGATGGTTTAGCTTATGCTGCAACAGCTTCTGGAGCAAATCTCCATGCATTGTACATCAATCCGGATATGGTAATTGACAAAAAACAAATTCATAAGGTTTATGTGATGAATTATTCTATTGATTTTCTTTATGTGAAGAATGGTACATTATCACTGTGGATTTGGATTCGTGATTTGTTAAGAACACGTTGTTTTATAAATATTAATTTTAAAGATCTGAGTCCTACAATTTGTTATTATAGAAACAAGATAGGATCAAAGTTTATGGCTTTTAAGAAACATCGATAGATATTCATCTTACTAGGTTATATCCGCAAAATATGTTAAAACACAAAGCTTGCTATATTTTCTTGCTATATTCGCACAATAGTTTATCTAAAGACTAAGTGATGGCAACAATACAGATTAGAAATATAGGTCCGATTACTGATACAGGGATAATAACCTTGACTTCAGTGATGTTAGTGATTGGAAAGCAGAGCTCTGGTAAAAGTACATTTCTGAAGATTTTATGTTTTTGCAGATGGATGGAAAAACTGATTATGGTATCTGATGAGGAAGCTATATCTCAATATACACATAATTTGAAATTCCTGAAAAACATGAAACAGTTTCATCGGTTTAATGACTCCTATTTTTCATCTTCAAGTTCTATCTATTATGAAGGCGATACCATCACAATCACAATGGAGAATATTCTTAGTGATGTGAAGATCTGGCGAAAACCGGAGTTTGAAACAGTCAGGTATAATACTAAATTAAGTTTCATTCCTTCGGAACGTAATTTGGTATCTGTGATTAAAAATATAGATCAATCGTATCGGTCTGCTGAAAGTGATGTGCTGTTCAATTACATTTTTGAATGGGGGGAAGCGAAAGATTCTTATACGGTTGAACATCCTAAGCGCTTGTCGTTTACAGATAATATAGAGTATATCAATGATGGTGGAAATGATTTGATTCGACTGATTGGTGAAGATAAGATGATACCGGCTTATTATGCTTCCAGTGGTGTGCAATCTGCTATGCCATTAGATGTAATGGCCGATTATTTTACTAGTCTTGTGGGTAAGAATGCAAGTGTCAGTAAACACGACTTGGCAAACACTTTAGCAAGGTATTTGGGCAAAGATAAGGAACTGACAAACGAAATGCTTAAAAGCATATCAAATAAGATGAAATATCAGTCGGTTCAATTATTTATTGAAGAACCGGAGCAGAATCTTTATCCGGATTCACAAAGGAATCTTACTATCAATTTGGTTTGTGCATTGAAAAAAGCCATGCCTAAGGGTAGGGAAGACAGTATGTTGGTTATGACCACACACAGCCCTTATATACTTTCCACTTTGAATGTTCTTATAGCCGAAGCGTATGCGATGGAAACTATGCCAAAGTCTGACAAGTTGCAGAATATAGTGAATAAAGCATGTTTATTTCCTTCATCTGCTTATTCTGCCTATTATATTCAGGAAGATGGTAAGTTTGAGGATATTATAGACAAGGATATTACGATGATTAGTGGAAATGAATTGGATGGTGTTTCTGATTGGGTGGACGACCGGATAGCTCGGATAAATGAAGTGCTTTATGGCGGAGATTAAAATGAAGAAAAACGCCAACACTTATGAAGTATTGACTAATGCAGGTTTCACTCCTTCACAGTCTTTACAATACCGTAAAGTTTTAGCTACATCTGAACAAGGACGTAAATATACGCTTGAAGTATCAAATAATCAAAAAACGACTTTGTTTAATGTGGATGGTTATATCATTACGAAAGGACAGAAATGCGACAAACTGGTTCTGGTAGATAACAATGAAGAAGGTGATGATGAAAACTGGAACGAAATATTTGTAGAATTGAAAGGAAAAGATGTTTCTCATGCAATAGATCAAATACGTGAAACATTGAAGAATCCTCTGTTTGCTCATCCGAGTAATAAAATTGTAAAAGCAAGAATTGTAGCAGCCTCCTTTCCTGCTAATAAGTCAAATCCCATTATGGAAAAAGCCAAAAAAGAATTTGCATCATCTCCTTTCTTTTGTGAATTACGAGGGCTGAAGAACGGTCAAAAAGATAAAATATAACTTCATACAACAATCTTATTTTTAGGATAGCGTTCCTGCATTTAATTATTCATTTTTTGTGAAAATTTTAGTAACTATACCGTGTCTTCTTACCGGAGGTACGGAGATACAAACATTGAATCTTGTACGTGCATTGGTACAAGGGGGACATCAAGCTGTAGTAACTTGTTACTTTGAGTATACTCCGGCAATGGTGCAATGCTATCAAAAAAGTGGAAGTAAAGTAATCTGTTTAAGTCCAAACAGTACACGAATAGGAGGGTGGAAAGGTGTCATATTTTTATTTAAGGGGCTAAGAGAAATCTTAAGAAATGAGAGACCGGATATCGCTCATGTACAATATATGGCTCCGGGAGCCATTCCTATTTTTCTTTTACGATTGTTGGGCATGAAGAATATTATTGTTACCACACATACGGCCGCAGATATTTATCCTAATCTTCGTTTGATACATTTTGTTCAAAAATATTGTGTGCGTGTGTTCACTTGTATCACTATGCGTGCGGAAAAGTCTTTTTTCGGGAGTGCAGAGCTCTATAATTCAGACACTATATTAAGAAGACGGAACCATTTTACTATTTACAATGCTTTGCCACCTAATATTCACATTCGTGAGGAGCAAAAAACTTTCTCTAATAAGGAAATTACATTAGGGGTAGTCAGCCGCTTAGAACGAATTAAAGGAATGGATTTGGTGATTCCTGCGTTTGCCAAGTTGAAAAAACGATATACGGTCATTCGTTTATTAGTAGTAGGAGATGGTTCACAAAGGACTATAATGCAAGAGCAAGCGATAGAATTGGGAGTGAATGATAGCGTTGAATGGACGGGGCGGAAGGAACAATCTCACCTCCAATCGTTATATGACCGAATTGATATTCTATTAATGCCATCACGTAGTGAGGGATTCGGTCTGACAGCAATTGAAGGGATGGCCCGCGGTTGTGTAGTGGTGGCATCAAATATCGGGGGATTGCCAGAAGTTGTGAAAGATGGAAAAGTAGGACTTTTGCATCAGACAGAGGATGTAGAAGACATGGTTGCCCAAATACAATCTTTATTGGAAAATAGAGTGAGAACTATTCAACTTTCTCGAAACGCACTTTTGTATGTGTCGCAATTCAGTTTTGAAAAGTATGCTACTGCATTCTGTAACTTATACGAACGTATAAATTGAACTATTCAGATGTATCTACTGAATTATCTTTATTTTATTATTATCACAAGTTTTGGGATTAAGTTCTTGTTTCAGCGTGCAGGAAAAGTACGCCATCCTTTGAATAAAGAACAAATGCTTAGCTTTGATGGACCAGAGTTGTTTTGGACATTAACTTTCTCTACTGGCTTGTTAGCCTTTTCTGCTCCAGGAGTACTCGACTTGATGGCTATTCGGCTTTTAGTACTTGAAAGCCTTTGTTTGATAGGCTTGTTTGTGGTGAAGCGGAAGCCAGTCTGGAGTGCAGTAAGTACTTTCTATTTACTTTATATCGCTTGGCTGTTGATCGGGCTTTCTTATTCTCCTGCTCCTATGTATGGTTTCCGAGTAATTCTAAAATACCTGTATCCGTTGTGCATTATGCTGTTTGCTTCGGCTGTGGTACGTGATGAGGAAGTGTTTCTGAAAGCGGGATTGTGTGCTCGATGGGTAGCAGTAATTTGCCTCATATTTTCTGTGACTCCAGGAATAAGTATTCTGGTGCCAGGAGTGTTCTGGTATGGTACTGCCCGTGCTATTCATTTCATTCCTATTTGTATATTTTCATTAGCACTCTATTTTTATGGGGGAAGGAATAAAAAAGATTTATTATGGGCTGTTATATTTGCCATACCTTGTTTATTGTGGGTATTTCGTACTAGTATAATGGGAACTATATTAGCTGTAATGACATTTTTCTATTTCCGATATCGAATAAAATCTCTACCTATAATAATGGGAATCTTGTTGTTATCGATTATTGCAGTCTTTACTATTCCTAGTTTGAAAGAGAAAATGTTTAAGACTGATGATGTGACAATGGGACAATTGCAAGAGGGAAGGATTAGTAAAGATAATATTAATAGTAATGCTCGGTTTGCCATGTGGGAACATCTACAAAGCCGTTTTTATACTAATAAACAAATACAAGGCTCGGGTACGGGAAGTGTACAAAATTATATGTATACTCATCGTATTTTTGGAGGTTTGAAAGTTCCTCATAATGATTATGTACAGATGCTTTGTGATAATGGAATCATTGCAGTTATTATCTATATTTTAGCAGGTCTAACCTTAATATTTCATGCGCTATCAATTTACGATCATAGTCGTTCATCTATTGTACAAATTTGTGCTATCACTGCAGGTAGTTCTATGACAGGTCTATTACTAACGTTATGTTCAGATAATGTGGTAAATTATTCGATGGCAACCCTTTCTATGCCTTTTGGTTTTTATGGTATGTTGTTAGGATTAAATAAACAAAATAAATGATTTCAGTAATAATACCTCTTTATAATAAAGAACATCAAATAGCTAATACACTACATTCTGTTTTGAAGCAGACTTTTCAGAATTTTGAAATAGTAGTGGTAGATGATGGTAGTACAGATGGTAGTGTACAAGAAGTAGAAAAGGTAAATGATAACCGTATTAGAATTGTCCGTCAAAAAAATGTAGGAGTATCTGCTGCACGTAACAAAGGTGTTAAAGAAGCCCACTATGATTTAGTGGCTTTCCTTGATGCAGATGATGAATGGAAATCTAACTATTTGGAAACCCAATACAATTTATATTTGAAATATCCACAGTGTAATGTGTATGCTTGTAGATATGAATTTTGTGATTCTAATGGGATTATATCGAATACTATTATTCGTAAACTTGCATTTCAGGGGGAAGATGGAGTATTAACCAACTATTTTGAAGTGGCAAGTTGTTCGCATCCACCAATTTGCTCTATCTCCGTTATGGTTAAAAAAACAGCGATTGTAAATATTGGAGGCTTTCCCATAGGAGTTAAATCAGGAGAAGACTTGTTGACTTGGGCACGATTAGCCGTTCACTATAAGATAGCCTATTCCAGAAAAATAATGGCTATATTCCATGTGGAGGGTTATAATGTTTCAGAGAAGCCCAAACGGATACCGGCGGAACAAGACTTGGTAGGAAATGAATTATCTGTTTTGTGGCATATTCATCACACACCTTACATGAAACAATATATTTCTCATTGGCACAAAATGCGTAGTTCCATTTATATGCGGCTCAATATGAGAAAAAATAGTATTAATGAAGCCTTGAAAGGATTGAAATATTCTCCATTGAATTATAAACTTTATATCTATATATTGTTGAATCTTTTACCAACTAACATTAGACCTTTTTAATAATGCTCGCACCTATTGTAATTTTTGCCTTTAATCGTCCTGAGTCTCTGTCAAAACTTAAAGAAACATTGGAAAGAAATAAACTTTATGAGGAATCGGAAAAGTATGTTTTTGTGGATGGGACACGTAATAAGGAAGAATATGCTAAAGTGGAGAAGGTTATTTCTATAGCTCGAGAGATAACTCCCAATGTTACAATCGCAGAAAAAAATAAGGGATTGGGAAGTTCTATTATTGAAGGAGTGACTACAGTAATTAATCAATACCATAAAGTGATTGTTCTTGAAGATGATTTAGTGTGTTCCGAAAATTTTCTGTCATATATGAATCAGGCACTTGATTTTTATCAGGATAATCCACAGATTTTCTCTATTTGTGGGTATGGACTGAAGATAAAACGTCCAGTGGGATATATTGGAGATGTTTATTTATCTGGTCGCTCTTCTTCTTGGGGATGGGGTACTTGGAAAGACCGATGGGAACAAGTGGATTGGGAAGTGAAGGACTGGAAAGAATTGAGCCTGAACAGAAAAATGCAGAAAGCATTTAATGAAAATGGAAGTGATATGTTTGCCATGTTGAAAGGATACATAGAGGGAAGAAACCGTTCATGGGCAATACGTTTCTGTTACAGTCAATTTAAGTTGGGGAAATATTCAATCCATCCTTTTCTTTCTAAAATAGGAAATAATGGTTTTGGAGAGGATGCAACTAATTGCAAACAAACTTATTCACGATTTAAATCAGATTTTGATAGGATAAATAATGATAGTTTTATTTTTCCGAATTCTTTAGAATTGAATAAACAAATATTGGTTGCTTGTTCTCGGTATCATAATATAATGTCAAGAATCTATAGTAAAATACGTAATTTCTTTTAAGTTAAACAGTATGAATATAGCAATCGTAGGGACAGGTTATGTCGGTTTGGTGTCCGGCACGTGTTTTGCCGAGATGGGGGTGAATGTGACGTGTGTTGACGTTAATAATGAGAAAATAGAAAAATTAGAAAAAGGAGAGATTCCCATTTATGAACCAGGATTGGAAGAGATGGTACTACGTAATCATCGAGAAGGTAGGCTGAAATTTACAACAGATATAACTGACTGTTTAGATGATGTAGAACTTGTATTTAGTGCGGTAGGAACTCCACCGGATGAAGATGGTAGTGCAGATCTTACGTATGTACTTGAAGTAGCCCGAACTGTGGGACGTAATATGAATAAATATTTGGTATTAGTGACAAAATCTACAGTCCCGGTAGGTACGGCCCAAAAAGTAAAGGCTGCTATTCAGGAAGAACTAGATAAACGGGGAGTGCTGATTCCGTTTGATGTAGCTTCCAATCCTGAGTTTTTGAAAGAAGGAGCAGCTATCAAAGATTTTATGAGTCCCGATCGTGTGGTAGTAGGAGTCGATTCTGAACGTTCGAAGGAGTTGATGACTAAATTGTACCGTCCATTCTTGTTGAATAATTTTCGAGTTATTTTTACTGATATTCCATCAGCGGAAATGATAAAGTATGCGGCTAATTCAATGCTTGCCACTCGTATTAGTTTTATGAATGATATTGCTAATCTTTGCGAATTGGTAGGTGCAGATGTCAATATGGTGCGCAAAGGCATTGGAAGTGATAGTCGTATAGGAAGTAAGTTTCTTTATCCAGGTTGTGGTTATGGTGGTTCATGTTTTCCGAAAGATGTAAAGGCGTTGATAAAAACGGCTGAAAAGAATGGTTATGTGATGAAGGTGTTGAAAGCTGTAGAAGAAGTGAATGAGTGCCAGAAAGAACTCCTTTTTCATAAGCTTGAGAAATATTATGGAGGTGCGTTGAAAGGAAAGATTATTGCTATCTGGGGACTAGCCTTTAAACCCGAAACGGATGATATGCGGGAAGCTACCTCTTTAGTAATCATCCGTCTGTTAAGAGATGCAGGTTGCAAAATACGTGTGTATGATCCGGTAGCGATGGATGAATGTCATCGACGTATAGGGAATGATGTAGAGTACGCTGTTGATATGTATGATGCAGTGCTGAATGCTGACGCTTTGCTGTTGTTGACGGAATGGAAACCTTTTCGCTTACCGAGTTGGGGAGTGTTACAAAAGTCTATGAACAGACCTGTTATCATAGATGGAAGAAACATTTATGATGGTAAAGAATTGCGGCAATTGGGCTTTGATTATTACTGTATAGGACAATAAATGAAAATTCTTCTTGTCCACAACAACTATGGCAAATATAGCGGTGAAGAAGCTGTAGTTGATAAGATGTCGCATATATTCAGCGAACATGGTCATGAAGTCTGTTTTTATCGTTCAACAACGGAAGGAAGTCGTGAGAGTTTATTCGGAAAGATAAAAGGATTTCTTTACGGTATCTATTCTCCGGTAGGAGTAAGAGGCTTACGAGAAACTTTGGAACGGGAGAAGCCGGATATTGTGAATGTGCATAATCTCTATCCTTTCATTAGTCCTGCCGCTTTATTTGAATGTAAACGGATGAAAATCCCAATAGTAATGACTGTTCACAATTTCCGTTTAATTTGTCCGACAGGATTATTTATGCGTAATGGAAAGCCTTGTGAAGTCTGTTTGGAGAGAGGAAATGAGTGGGGTTGTATCCAATATAATTGTGAGCATTCATATTTTAAATCTGTGGGATATACATTACGAAATGTATACGCTCGTTGGACAGGAGCATATAAGAACAATGTGAGAACATTTGCTTGTATTACGGAATTTCAAAGAAAGAAGCTGATAGAGGCTGGATTTGATAAAAATAAAATAATTGTTATTCCCAATTCGATAGATATTCCATTGAAATATGAAACAACATTTGGAAGTTATGTAGCATATATTGGTAGACTAAGTTATGAAAAAGGGTATGATTTGTTGGTAGAAATAGCCCGTAAATATCCTGAAATTCAATTCTGTTTTGCAGGTGCCAAAAGAGAAGATACTAATATTGCTTTTCCTAAGAATGTGCAATTAATGGGGTATTTGAAGGGGAAGGACTTGGAGCATTTTATAAAAAACGCCCGTTTGGTGGTGATACCAAGTAGATGTTATGAAGGCTTTCCTATGGCTATTTTGGAAGCTGCACAGTTTGGTAAACCTTGTGTTTGTCCTGATCATGGTGGATTTACTGAAATTATAGGCAAAGGAGAGAATACGATTGGACGATTGTTTGAACCGAATAATTTGAATGATTTGGAAAAACAAATTCTAGCTTTATGGAATCAGCCTGTATTAGTAGAGGAACTAGGACAAAAAGCCTATGAAAAGCTACAAAAAGAATACTCATCGGAAGTCGTTTATAATAAATGGAATGAATTGTTTACTAAGATACTTTATGGATAATATGCCTTTAGATTTAGATATTAGTGAGCTTTTGCCAATGGATATACACGAATGGGATAGTTTGTGTAATACTCCGTTGCCTTATTGTTTTTCTGACGAAGAATTTGAAAAAGAAATTGAAGAATCAGAAAAGAGTGGATGGGCAGAAGATAATGATGTGAATACATTTATAATTAAGTGGAAGAATTTAAAATAAAATCACTGATAATCAATGAATAATGAAAATGAAAACACAAACCTCTGTAACTTTGAGGGCACAAAAAGCGTGCCAAACACGTATTCTTGGCCTTGATATTATTAGAAGTCTAGCAATCTTATTTGTTATAGCTGGACACTTTTTTGTCTTACATACTCCGTTTCGCTCTACTAATTTTGGAGGCTTTTCGTTGTTTGTACAGGCGGGGGTTATCCCTCTATTTCAAACGGGAGTCCCATTATTTATCATGCTGACCGGATACTTGAATATAAATAAAGTATCAAGTAAAAAATACTATCGAGGAATATGGAAGGTACTAATTGCTTATATTTTCTTTTCAATATTAACCATTATCTTTAGAAAATATTATTTGCATGAGGAACTTTCATTATTCAAATTAGGACTCAAAATTTTTGATTTCTCAGCTATTCCCTACGCATGGTATATTGAGATGTGGATTGGCTTATTTCTTTTCACTCCATTTTTGAATCTTTTATATAAGGCTATTCCCACTCAAAAACAGAAAATTGTGTGGATAGGGATATTATTTACAATGACAGCCATTCCTGATTTGTTTAATCGTTATGGTTTCCATCTGGTTCCCGGATTCTGGCAAATTTGTTTCCCTTTGATGTTTTTCTTTATAGGGAGTTATATAAAAGAGTACCAACCTAAAATCAGACTATTATATGGGTGGGGAATAATTATGATATGTTGTTTGATTAATCCTATCTTCAATATATTGTTTATACATAATCATTCGTTAATTCAAATAGCGGGAGGATCTTCCGGTGTGTTTGGGACCATGATAGCCGTTATCTTCTTTTTGTTAGTTTATCAACGAGATATTCATGTTCCGCTAATAAGGAAAGTATTTACTAAAGTTTCTTTGTTATCACTAGATATTTATTTGTGTTGTTATATATTTGATGCAATTTATTATCCGTGGTTTAAGGAACATTATTTTATTAATCAGTCTCAATTCGGCATATTCTTTTTTGTAATAGTTCCTTTGGTATTTATCTCATCGTTGATATTAGCACAGGTAAAGGAATGGTTATTTCAAATATTCAAAGTGAATCATCTTTGGATCTAAATTTTTTATGGAACAATACTTCAACATCAACTACGAGTTCGATAAACAAAGTGTTTTCTCTTCCATCGACCGCCAACTACAAACTTCCTCTCCCGGCTATATCTGCGTAGCGGACGGGGTTATATTGAATACGGCAAACCGGAGGGATGATTATCTGGAAGTGGTGAACGGCAGTATGTTTTCTATTTGCGACAGCAGTTATGTGCCGCTTTATCTGCGATGGCTCTATGGAATTGAGCGGAAACAGTATTGTGGAAGTGAAATCTTTATGGACATCATCCGACAGAAAAAGTACCGGATGTTTTTTATGGGGACTTCGCAAGGCATTTTGCAAGGACTTAGCCATCATCTTTCACAGATTGACGAACGTATCAATGGGATGACTTTCTATGAGCTTCCGTTTTGTAATGTAGAAGACTTCGATTATCTCGGAATTGCACAGATGATCGATGAAGATGGTGCAGAGATCATTTGGGTAGCTTTAGGAGCCCCGAAGCAGGAAATATTTATGAGCCGTCTGAAACCTCATCTGAAAAGGGGAGTGATGATTGCCGTTGGAGCTGCTTTTAAGTTTTATAGTGGGACAGACGTGAAGCGTGCTCCCCATTGGATGGTTAAGATGCATCTTGAATTTGTCTATCGTATCTTTAGTGAACCTAAGAAACAGTTGAAACGTTGCGCTTGGATTGTGTATACGCTTCCCGGATTGTTGTATCGGGAATGGAGAAAAAAGAAACGTGCTACCAATTTCATTCGATAATCACCCAACACCCTGATTTATTACTCCCTTCACGCCTTATATAACCAGCGTCACGAAGTTCCTTGATTTTCTTTTCAATAGCACGACGTGTCACAGAAAGAGTGTCAGCTATTTCGTCAAGTGTTATGCTTGAGTTATGACGAATCAACTCAATAATTTGTCCCGAACTTATCCCGAATTTAACCCGAACTTTATCCCGAACTTCAGAGTATTCGCTCTGGGGCAGGGGGCTTCCTTGATGATTTTTTAAAGCATTCAGAATCTCTTGCAGCATAAAGTCAATGAAAGGTCCGGAATTGGCTGCTGCTGTACTGGCTTGAATAGCGTTATAATAAGCCTCTTGGTTGGCATACACCATATTTTCCACAGGGAGATGTTCAAATAGAGGGTGTAATTTCCCTAATATGAGTGATTGCCATAATCTGCCGGTTCTTCCATTACCATCACTAAATGGATGTATAAACTCAAATTCATAATGGAATACACAACTGCGAATGAGCAAATGATCTTTTGCCTCTTTAAGCCATTCGAATAAATTGATTATCAATTCCGGAACTCTATTGGCAGGAGGCGCCATATGGACCAATCCTTTCTCAGAGAATACACCAACGCCACCACGTCGGAATCTGCCTGCATCATCGGTAAGCGCCATCATCATCGTACCATGTGCTTTTAATAAATCGTCTACACTGAATGGATTCAAGCTGCTATATAACTCATACGTCTTTATCGCATTCTTTACCTCTTGAATCTGGCGTAGTGGCGCTATAACAGTCTTGCCTTCTATGATATCCTTCACTTCATCTTCGGATAAAGTATTTCCTTCTATGGCCAGCGAACTGTGAATTGTTCTTATCCGATTAGCTTTTCGCAATTTCATCGCATCACTCTGTTCCAGACGGATGGCATAACGTTCTATCTGTCCGGATATTTCCGCAATCAGATTAATGGCATGAGCAGATATGGTGAAAGGAGGTGTATACATATATCAGTTGAATGATTCAGTTCATAATAGATGGAACAAAAATACGAAAAAATATCAGTTTATACAAAATAAAAAGGCGGTTCATCCATCCGAACCGCCTTTATTATCCACATACCTCTTATTTTAAGAGGAACCACTATTCCTACAAATCCTCATACTCTTTCCTCGCATCGAAGCATGGGCACGCTTTATGAACATTCGCGCTCAACTGATAATGCCCTACAATCTTAGCTTCGGGATACAGTCCTTTCAACTCACCCAATACCCGGCGGAGCGTTTCTTTTTGCGAAGTGGTTCTGGTATCCGCCGGCTTACCCAATTCATCCAGTCCACCTTCATAGCAAATCGATAAACTGTGCAGGTTGAATCCGAGCGCGTGTGCGCCAATCTCACTCATCGGGCGGGTGTGGTGCAGCACGCCATCCTTCGTCACATAAAAATGATACCCGATACATTTGAAGCCACGTTTCAGATGGCATTGGAGCAACTGCTCCTCCGTGAAGGGAATATTCGCACGGGTAGCACTGCAATGTACAACGATATACAAAATGCTGCGCGGCACATATTCCTCCTTCAACGAGAACTCTTTCAACTCTTTCATTCGATCCGGCCGTTTAGATATGTCCCATACAAGACGTTACACCCAGAGCAGATACGATTGAAGTAGCTACTGTAATAATGATCTGTAAAATTTGTTTCCAAATAGACTTTTTCATAATTCTTGAATTTTTAAATTAATACCACCAGACATCCTAGATCTTATTCTGCCGGATCCGGAGCTTCTCCATTATTGCCGTCATCCGGATTTCCACCACCACCGTTTCCATTATCCGGCTTCTCGTCCGGATCGGGAACAACCGCTTCATCGCTTTCCCCTTTCTTGACCAGCGTATACTTCATCGCCTTACACATATCCAGCAGCATATTGCCCGGACGGAAGCGGACACGCGAGGTCTTGATACAGGTGGCCGCCTTAAATTTCTCTGCCGTTTCCGTAGCATTGCCGGTGGCAATCGTTACACGGAAACTGCCCATATCGCCCAGAAGGACAATATTGCCCAACGCCAACTGATTCTTCATCTCCAACAAAAACTCCGTAATGCAACCCTTCAACTCACCGATAGAATAGGAGGAACGCTCCGACACACGGCTGATTACCTCGTCCGTATCCACTCTGCGGTTACTGCGTGCCATTGCATAAAACTTAGCTGCTTCTTGTGGTTTCAACGGATTCTTACGCTCTACCACTACATACTTTTGTGCCATAAATTTAATTTTTTAATTGATAATTTTTAATTGTTCTGTAATCGATTACACTGCAAAGATACCACATCCGAAAGGGGGAGTGGACGACACCGAACGACACTGAACGATGGTTATTGTTTTTGACTAAACATTTGCTTCATTGCATAAAAAAGAGTACCTTTATAGCATTAACCAAAGAATAACTCAATAGAAAATGGAAGAAGAAAAATTTCGTGTGAGATGTTACGATAAGAATGAGTTGGCGAAGATGTATTTCCCCAAGCTGAGCGATCATGTATCTGTGGCGAAACTCCGCCGATGGATGCGCAACTGTACCCCTCTGATGGAGGAGCTCGCAACGGGAGATTTTCATCCCAAACTGAAAATGTTCAGCGCACGGGAAGTACGCCTGATCGCGCGCTATCTGGGAGAGCCGGATGGATATGTACCGGCACAGGAACATCCGGACATCAATTGACTGTATTTTCTGAATAAAACGACTGCTTCTTCCGGACAAGACAACGGTACTTCCCGGATGATACGACCGCTCTTTTCACTTGAAAGGAGCGGTCGATTTGTTAGATAAATACGGTTGATTTCATGCAGGCAACCGCTCGATCAGACACAAAGATACGGTCGTTTGCGCATAGTCGATTGCCCGGCTGGCTGATACCTAACGGGTGGTATTTTTCTTCATCCATTCCAAGTCGGGCTCGTAATCCACCAGCTTCGTCATACTCTTGTCGTGGCGGAAGTATATCTCACCGGTAGGTCCGTTACGATGTTTGGCAATATCGATTACTCCCAATCCTTCGGTCGGGTAACCGCTTCTACGGTCTGTCTCACGACCGGACAGGCTGGGACGGGAAAGCATCAGTACGAGGTCGGCGTCCTGTTCGATAGCCCCGCTCTCACGAAGGTCACTCAGAGCGGGACGGCCGTCGGGATGTCCCTCCACGTTACGGTTCAACTGGCTGAGAAGTATCACGGGGATATGCAACTCTTTAGCTATCATTTTCGCTTTCCGGCTCGCTTGAGCCACCTCCTGTTCGCGGTTACGGTTGTGCTGGTCGCTCTTCATGTCGCAGAGTTGCAGATAGTCGATGAAAAGACAATCGCAATCCCCCTTACTTTGCAGCAGTTTGGCGGACGTGCGGACATAATCCATGCTCACCGACGGATTATCGTCGATGTAAATAGGGAGGCGCGACAGCTCCTTCGATGCCTCATGGACCTCCCGGAGTTCGGACGGAGTAAGCGCCCCGCTCAGCAAGTGGGCGGGAGAAACCTCCTTCGTAGCCGCCAGCAGCCAGCGGTCTCCCAAGCGTTCCCCTTGCATTTCGAGACTGTACACGGCAATGTGATAACCGGCGGAAGCGGCGGCACGTGCCAGATGCAGCGCAAAAGCCGTCTTTCCCACTGACGGACGGGCGGCGATGACCACCAGATCACCCGGTTGCCAGCCGCACGTCAGGCGGTTCAGCTCGTTGAATCCCGTCGGCAAGCCGGTAACTCCGTTCTTGTTCGAGGCGACACGTGTCTCTATCAGTTCCACAGTATCCTCCATCAATTGCAGCATGGAACGGAGATGTTCAGACATCCCGCATTCCTTTTCCAATTGGTCGAGAAGGGTATGCGCATCCGCCAGCGTGTCGGCTATGTCCGTTGTCTCGTCGGCAGCCTGTGCCAGCAGTTTATGGAATCCCAAGATCGCTTCACGGCGGATATACTTCTGTTGCAGGATACGGGCGTGATACTCCAGATGCGCGCTGGACGCTACGCGTGTGGTAATGCTTACCAGTGCATAAGGACCTCCGATGAAGTCGAGTTTGCCCCTTCGTGTGAGTTCTTCCTTTACGGTCATGAGGTCTATGACCTGCCCGGCACGGTACATACTCTGCAGGGCGGCATAGATTTCACGGTTCTTCTCGATGTAGAACACTTCCGGGCGCAATATTCCGGCAACCAATGTGATCGCCTTGCTCTCTATAAGGCAGGCGCCGAGTACGATTTCCTCGAGCTCGGCGTCCTGCGGGTTTACAATGTCATCCATGAATCGTTTCAATAATCATATTCATCCAGAAACGCTTTGTCCGACAGATAAGTGCTTGCCTGCATACAGTATTTCGTATCCGTCAGATGATCGTAATACTCGTCGATCTGCCGTATGCTCATACTACGTTCGCGGGGAGAAAGTTTCTTCCATTCCCGTCTGGCACGGCCGATATTGACCCTTTGCTTCTGGGTTACTTCGTGATATTTCTCCCAGAAAACCTCGAAGGTGACACCACCTGTTTCTTCACGTGCCGCCTCACGGCATCTCTGTCCGATCAGCAAGTCATAGTCGGGGATACGGATGTGCGTGATGTACGGATTGACCACTCTTTCAATAATCCCTTCTTCGTACATCCTATCGAAGAACCGGCGTGTGCGGCCGAGTTTCCATCCGAACACTTTCGCCCAATGGGTGAGGGAGATCACCGATTCTCCCCTCCGGCATTCGAAGGTCTGACCGTTGACGCGACACGTCACAGTGCTGTAATTGACATGGGTTAATACCAAGATGAACGCTTCGAAACTGCCCGTTGCGTTTTTAGTCATCTTCATTTGTTCCTCGAATAAGACTTTAGGGAAGAGGATGTAGCCCTTTTTCAGCATTTCTGCTATTGATTTGTTCATAACTGAATATTATTAATTCGGCTCAAAGGTATACCGGTTATTTGAACCGGGCAATTTTGCGGTTCATTCCGGTTCAAAGTGATGTTTTCAGCTCACGCCCGGAGGGACTTTAATGCCATACGCGGGAGGGGTTTTCGGGGCCATATTTAGCGGCACCCCTCGCGGCACCCCTTGAAAATCTCTCAAACGCCTTGTAGGAAGGGGAATCCGGATGCACGTTTTTTGCGTTCCGGCACCCCATCCGGCAACTAATATATATAATAAATAAAGAATGTATT
>ENA-UOIV01000487-UOIV01000487.1-human-gut-metagenome-genome-assembly--contig:-C59-NODE-487-length-43917-cov-17.913068_pt1 | contig 43917 bp, 44 predicted proteins | sample MGYA00242333_ERZ723880 | MGnify/ENA metagenome assembly ERZ723880 | reverse complement strand
TGGCAAAAGGAAAAAGAAAAGTTCCTGATATTAACTCAAGTTCTACGGCGGATATCGCTTTCTTGTTGCTGATCTTCTTCTTGATTACAACATCAATGGATACGGACCGTGGTTTGGCAAGACTTTTGCCTCCACCTCCCGAAGATGAAAAGAACGAGAATACGGATAAAATCAAAGAACGTAACATCTTGCAGGTGTATCTGAATAAGGATGATGCTTTGATGTGCGGAAATGATTATATCGGTGTTGATCAGTTGAGACAAAAGGCCAAAGAATTTATCGCTAACGTTGCTAATGCAGAAAATATGCCTGAGAAAACACAGAAGAATGTAGAATTCTTCGGCACATGCATGGTTAACGACAAGCACGTAATTTCTTTGCAGAATGACCGTGGATCTTCTTATCAGGCATATATCAGTGTGCAGAATGAATTGGTTGCTGCATACAATGAATTGAGAGATGAGTTGGCTAAAGAAAAATTTGGGGTTACTTATGCGGAACTGAACGATCTACAACAGAAAGCAGTCCGTGAGATTTATCCGCAACGTATTTCTGAGGCAGAACCTAAAAAATACGGAGAAAAAAAGAGGTAAGTAATGGGAAAATTTAATAAGACTGGTAAACGTGAAATGCCGGCATTGAATACTTCTTCGTTGCCTGACCTTATCTTTACCTTGTTGTTCTTCTTTATGATTGTAACAACAATGCGTGAGGTAACATTAAAGGTGCAGTTTACGCTTCCGCAAGGTACTGAGCTCGAAAAACTGGAGAAGAAATCATTGGTGACATTCATTTATGTAGGTGAACCTACACAAGAATATCGTGCGAAAATGGGTACTGAAAGTCGTATTCAGCTCAACGACAGCTATGCTGAAGTGGGCGAGGTGCAGGACTTCATTTTCCAGGAACGCGCTAGTATGAGTGAAGGTGACGCCGCTAAGATGACTGTGTCTCTGAAAGTAGACCAAAAGACAAAGATGGGTATCGTTACTGACGTAAAAAATGCCCTCAGAAAATCTTATGCTTTGAAGATTAACTATTCTGCTACTAAACGTGGTGAGAAATAATTAGTTAATTCTATTATATAAAGAAAAGGCTTCCAAAATGATTTGGAAGCCTTTTCTTTGTTCTGTTATTCTTTCTACTTCACTCTTTTACTCCGTAGACGACCGTGTGCAGTTTATGCTTTATATCTTCGTAGTCTTTTTCCGGATCAAGGTTGCCGTGTACCATTAGATACATTGGGAGGAAGTGATCACCGGGCTTGTAAGGAGGCTGGTGGTAGTCTTTCTTCCATAAGACAAATCCTTGACGTTGGTAGAAGCCGATACGTCTCTTTGCCATTTCTTCTACCGGACGCTCCACTTCGAGTACAATGGGGAGTTTTAAGTAGTCGCATAGATATTCCAGCGTACGTTTGCCGTACCCTCCGTTGCGCAAAGCAGGATTGGTTGCAAAGTGCTCTACGTAATAGAAGTTACCGAAGTCCCAATAGGTGATGAAGCCTATCGGCAAGTCGTCATCAAAAATAATGTTATTATGGAAATTGCCTGTCCGGTCGGTGAATTCACGTAACTGTTCTAATTGGCGGTACTCTTCCGGTGGAAAAGAATCTACCAGCAGTTCTTCCATAAATTTGTAATGTTGTAGGTCAGATGTACTGATTGGTTGAAGTCTGATCATGAGGTTCGGGTTTTAAAATTAGATAATATTTCTGTTTTACAATTTCATTCTTATCGTTGCATCAAGGAACATAGAATTCGATTATACGTCGGATAGCACGTTGGCAAACCGGACAAAATTCCTTGTATTCGTTTGTTTTCATGCGGCAATTATGGGCAGGGCGATAAATACCTTTGGCAGAGTAACCTCCACCTTCGTATACCCCGATAGGGAACTTCTCCCATTTGTTGGCAGGAGTAGGTATCGGAGTGCCTGCCGGAAGCAAGTCTTCCCATTTGGAAGAAAAATTCACCCGTGTTGATATATTTTGCTCCCACGGTTCGACATCCAGTGGATAAGTATCCGTCATGGTATCGTTTTCGTAAAAATATTCATCTGCCAACCCGGCAAAACTGTGGCCGAACTCATGGACTACCACTGGTTTAAACATGGGATGATGGGCGGTGGTCAGTGTGTAGGAGTTATAGATTCCTCCTCCGCCGTAGACGTCCGTGTTGGCAAGGATAATAATGTGCTCGTAGGGGATACCCGCCAAAGCGTTATGGATAGACTTTACCCGGCTGGTAGTCAGATAGCGGTCTGAATAGAACGTGTCGAAGTGTGAGTGGACAGCCGTCTGTTTCCATTGATTCTCGCGAGGAACACTAACACCGCTATCAGTGGACGGGCTGGCTACGGCAACAATATTGAATTTATCCTTCATTGAGCGGAACGGCTCATGCGAAAACAGGCTTTCGCAGGCACTTTCGGCATCTTGGTAAAACAGATCCATCTCTTTATCCGTATAGCCTTCAGCAAGTATGGCAACGTCAATGCAGTCTTTCTCGTTTCCGTTCCGGAGCAGATACCGGTGCGGAGTGACGTGGGACACGCCTCGTTGATGAATCAGTATATCATCTGGACGGACAAGGTGTTTGTAGCGTGCCATAACCTCTTTGCGGGGAGAATACAAAGTAATCTCCACTTCAGCAGGCTGTTTGGGAAATGGCAGGAGAAATGTATTTTCGAAGCCCTTAGCAGTCTCTTTTGCTTCGTCTGTGCTCAGCCATTCATGGAACAGTGAAGAGAAAGAAGTCTTATAAATAGTTTGTTGGGTAGCGAGATCCTTAACGATGATTTGTCCGTTGCCCTCCAATGGAAGTTCCGAAAGGTGGTGTTGCCGTCCTGCCCAAGACGGTAGTTGCGATAATTCATCCAGGTAAATATTTTGTCTTTCCGCATTTCCGGTAAAGATATAATCTACTCGTAAAGTTTTGTTCTGAAAGTAATCCGCAAAATTTTGCGCATGGCTTCCTGCAAAAGCGAAGAATAGTAGGATGGTACAGCAAATTTGTTTCATATAAATAGTATATTTATGTTTTTACAAAGGTACAAACTATTGGCGACTTATCCGCCTCCTATAAATAAAAGTAATAGTTTATAGTATTTGTTGCCGAAAAATCGCTAACTTTGCACAAAAGATTCATCGTTTTAAACAATTTGATTTGAAAATGGGACATCATCAAATAGATATTTTGGATGAGCAAATCCTGAAACTGATTGCAGGAAATGCGCGTATTCCTTTTCTTGAAGTAGCAAGAGCGTGTAATGTTTCCGGCGCTGCCATTCATCAACGTATTCAGAAGTTGACAAATCTTGGAATCCTGAAAGGATCAGAATATATTATTGATCCTGAGAAAGTAGGGTATGAGACTTGCGCCTACATCGGTATATATCTGAAAGATCCTGAATCTTTTGATTCGGTGACGAAGGCTTTGGAAGCTATACCCGAAGTAGTCGAATGTCATTTTACTACCGGAAAATATGATATGTTTATCAAGATTTACGCTAAAAACAATCATCACCTGTTGAGCATTATTCATGATAAATTACAGCCGCTTGGTCTGGCTCGTACTGAAACATTAATATCTTTCCATGAAGCCATCAAGCGACAGATGCCGATAGATATAGACTTTGATGATGAAGATTAGTCAAATCATCTCATCAACCGATAGTGACAGATGAGATGATAAGATTGCGCTAAGCGGAAGTCAGTTATTTCCTTGTGTAATCGACAAAAGCATACGAGCAGAGATGTTTCTCGTCCGCAGGGTGAGTCTCTCTGCTTTTTTCTTGCCACACGGCCGGAGAGACCTCCGGAAAGTACACATCCGCTTCGGGAGCCGTACTGTCTATTTCCGTCAGACAAAGTTCGTCGGCGAATGGTAACGCTTGTTGATAGATACTTGCTCCTCCTATGATATATACGTGTTCATCTTCTTTGCAACTCTGCAAAGCGGCGGTGAGCGAAGGAAACACTTCCGCACCGGGACATTGCATTGCCGGATTGGAAGAGATAACTACATTTCTGCGATTCGGTAATGCACCTTTCGGAAGTGACTCAAAAGTTTTCCGTCCCATAACTATGGTATTTCCGGTAGTCAATGCCTTAAAACGTTTCAAGTCGTTGGGCAACCAGAACAAGAGTTTGTTTTGGAAGCCTATTGCTCTACGGCGGTCTACGGCAGCAATTATTGATATTTTACTCATATTGTCATACAGCTACTGCACCCGCTATGTGAGGGTGCGGGTCATAATTTACTAACTCAAAGTCCTCGAATTTGAAATCGAAAATGCTTTTTACATCCGGATTGATGTTCATTTGCGGTAACGGACGAGGTTCGCGTGTAAGTTGTAGTTTCACTTGTTCCAGATGATTCAGGTATATATGAGCGTCCCCCAAAGTATGGATAAAATCTCCCGCTTTCAGTCCCGTCACTTGCGCCATCATCTGCAACAATAATGCATACGACGCGATATTGAAAGGGACACCTAGAAAAATATCGGCGCTGCGTTGATAAAGTTGCAGGCTCAATCGGCCGTTCGCCACATAAAATTGGAAAAAGGCGTGGCAAGGCGGCAAGTTCATGTTGTCTAAGTCCGCTACATTCCAGGCGCTAACAATGATACGACGTGAGTTCGGATTGTGTTTGATCGTTTCCACCGTTTCACTGATTTGGTCGATAAATCCCCCGTTGTAGTCAGGCCACGAACGCCACTGATACCCATAAATATGCCCTAAATCACCGTTTGCATCCGCCCATTCGTTCCAGATGCGCACTCCATGCTCTTGCAGATACTTCACATTGGTATCTCCTTGCAAGAACCAGAGTAATTCATATATAATTGATTTTAAATGCAATTTCTTGGTCGTCAGGCAAGGGAAACCGTCCTCAAGGTTAAAACGCATTTGATGACCGAAGACGCTGATGGTTCCGGTTCCGGTACGGTCACTTTTCTCTGTGCCTTCGGTTAATACACGATTTAATAAATCCAAATATTGTTTCATAATGAATAAATTTCAAATACTATACGTACGCTTGTGCAAAATTATATATACGTTCGCTCAAGACTATATACGCTTGTGCAAAATTACAAAAATGGAGTGAATAAATTAGCAAACCATCCTACGAACTTCTTCCAGGGCGAACGCTTTTTCCAGAATTCGGGAGTCAGTTGGGTGCAATCCCGGATGTCTTCGTGAAACATCGTGTTCAGTTCGCCCGTTATCCGTTTGTCAAAAATAAAAGCATTGGTTTCGTAGTCATACCGCAGGCTGCGGCTATTCAGATTGGCAGTCCCCACTGTGCAAAACAGATCATCGACCATCATGATTTTAGAGTGATGGAACCCGCCGTTGTACATATAGACCGTTGCCCCTCTTTTCATCAGTTTGTGAAGTTTGTAGAGTGCAGCGTCTGGGGTAAATGGAATATCGGAAGCGGAAGAAACCATGATTGTCACATCCACCCCCCGATCAATGGTTCGGTAAAGCGCCTTTTTGATTGAAGAGGTCGGCACGAAGTAAGGATTTACGATGTGAACGTTTTTTTGTGCCGAATAAATACTCATCGCATACGCATGGCTCAGCATTCGGCTGTTCTTTTTCGGAGTACGGTCGACGATTGCGACAATGATGTCGGTACTATCCGTCTTGCTCTCGTGGAGTGGAAAGTAGGCAGCTCCTCCTACATTTTGTTTGGTCTCTTTGTTCCAGATTGTCAGGAAGATTTCCTGTAAGTCATTGACCGCGTTTCCCTCTATGCGCATATGCATATCACGCCAGGTCCCTATTTTAGGCAGACCGTTGATATAGTAATCTGCTATATTCATGCCTCCTGTATAAGCTATTTTCCCATCAATGACAGCTATTTTCCGATGGTCGCGGTGGGCAGCGTGGTTGATATAAGGGAATGTGAACGGATCGAACTTTACAATTTCAATGCCCTGCTCACGTATTTTCTTGAGATGTTTCTTTTTCAGAGGTTTGTTGTTAGACCAGTTGCCGAAAGCGTCGAACATAGCACGTACCTCAACCCCCTCTTTCACTTTCTGAGCCAGCAAGTCGAATAGGGCATTGGCGATGGAATCGTTGCGGAAGTTAAAGTATTCCAGATGAATATGATGTTTGGCTTCCCGGATAGCTTCGAATAAATCGATAAACTTTTCCCGTCCGCTTTTCAGTAACTTTACTTTATTGTTGTCGGAAATGGGTATGCCGGACTCTTCCAGAAAACGCAATACAAGTGAGTCACTTGTAAGTCCGATTGAGTCTCTGGGTTGTGTCTTTAGACTGTCTATGATGTCTGCCTGAGCGTGTAATAAAGACAGGAACAGGAATAAAATAAATATACGTAATTTCAAAACTCTTCTCTCTGTTTTAGTTTACAGTCCAACAAAGATACGACATCTATGTTTGGGCTTGCTTGGGAGAAAGGGTATATTTATTATTGTTTAACAGACGAGGTGCTTTTATAACTCTTATGCTGCTGATAACTTTTATGCCTTTAATAATTCTTATGCCATCGATAACTTTTATGCCATCGATGCAACTTTTCGTGTCGCCATAAATACCAGGACGACAGAGGCGATAATAATCGATTTCGGATCTAGCTCCGCAGTGCCTTGATTAATCATGCTTATGAACACTTCTCTGATTGTTCCCCAAGCAGCTTCCAAGCCGCCCATCCAAATGAAAAGCACAGCTCCCGCAACCACCACGGCAGCGTTCCAGATGCGTGCCAACCGATTACTACAATTGGGTAAGCGATGCATGACACGGCGGCTGAAGCCATTATCAGCTATTTCCTGTTTGTTAGCCGTGAAGAAATCCTTCAAAAGCTTCTCGTCATTTTCAATTTTTGTCATAACCGTTTTGTTTTAAATACGTTGCCAACTTTTCTTTTCCACGTGACAGATGGCTTTTCACCGTTCCTGTCGGTATTCCTGTAATTCCCGCAATCTTTTCGATGCTTAGATCTTCCATATAAAAAAGCGTGATGCAGGTTCTTTCTATTTCTTTAAGCGTCTTAAGCGATCGGTAGATATCCATCTTTTGACCGACGTTTTCCTGTTCGGCACTGTTGACGGCATCTATTTCTCTGGCGTCAAGGTCTGCCGTTTCTTTGCGACTGCGAATATAATCATAAAATATATTGTACGCAATTCGATACAGCCACGTGGAGAAACTGGACAAATTTCTGAAAGAAGCAATATTTGTATACGCTTTGATAAACGTGTCTTGTGCCAGGTCGTCACTCAATTCGCTGTCTCCGCAAGTCAGATTCAGGAAGAACCGCCGGACCGGTGATTGGTACTTCTTCACCAACTGGTCGAAGGCCTTAGTGTTTCTGAACACCACGACCTGCGCGACTAGCGATATATCATTGAGTTGATTCATCTTTGACTGTCATTCTCTTGATTTTCATCTTTCTTTCTACCGATGATCCACTGCCCGATTCCCATGAAAGTGATTAGCAGACCGATAGTGCCGATTGAAAATTCACCGGTAATAGCCCAAAGGAAGATGAAAAGTCCGATTCCCGTAAAGATGTTTTTGATGCCTTGCGTACGCGGATCATTCGGCTTGTCCTCTTTGAGAAAATCTTCCGGAAGCGGCTGTCCGGCAGCAAGAGCCTGTTCGACAAGGCGATAGCGTGCTTTCCGGTTCTTGTAGCGGAAGAAGAAAATGATGAATAGGATAAACACCGGAAAACCGAAGACTGCAATGATTGCGATGATAGGAATCAGAACATCCTCCATCGCATTGGATAGACTGTACAGAACGCTATGATTACTTGTGTCAGTAGTAGTAACATTCTCTTTGGCGATAGAGTCGGTTGTGTCTGTGTCAACTACCAGAATCGGTTCCGCCTGACTGATGGAGTCGTGGGCAACAGGATTCTGATTTTGAGCGACAGCCAGTGTGCAAGTGGTCAATACAACCATCAAAGCAAGTAGAAAATTTTTCATATAGATCGTTTTTTAATTTGTTTCTTTGTTTGTTAGACGTAGTTAATGACTTAGAAAGTTGCAAAGAGACGAAATATTTTTGATATTTGCGGAAATTAATAAATGAAAAATGGAATTACCCGCTTCTTTTGTAGACTATACCCGCTCTTTATTAGGTGAAGAAGAATATGAAAAACTGGCCGTTGCCCTGCAGCAAGAACCACCTGTCAGTATCCGCTTTAACAATGAAAAATGGAAAATGCAGGATGAAGGGTTGTCTGCTGTCCATTCTCCCTTCGACCGAGTTCCTTGGTCGTCCGAAGGGGTTTATCTGGACGAACGCCTGACTTTTACATTCGATCCGTTGTTTCATGCCGGTTGTTTCTATGTTCAGGAGGCCTCCTCGATGTTTGTAGAGCAGGCATTACGCCAATACATCAAAGAACCGGCAATAATGTTGGATCTTTGCGCCGCTCCCGGTGGAAAGTCTACCCATGCCCGTAGCGTGCTGCCCGAAGGAAGCCTGCTGGTGGCTAATGAAGTCATACGAAACCGTTCACAGGTTTTGGCGGAAAATCTTGCGAAGTGGGGACATCCGGATGTGGTGGTTACCAATAATGATCCGGCGGATTTCTCGGCTTTACCGTCTTTTTTTGATGTCATTCTCACCGACGTTCCCTGTTCCGGTGAAGGAATGTTTCGCAAAGACCCTGTGGCAATAGAAGAATGGACTCCGGAGAATGTAGAGATTTGCTGGCAGAGGCAGCGGAGGATTATTGCAGATATTTGGCCTTGTCTGAAGCCCGGAGGCATTCTTATATATAGTACCTGTACATTTAATACAAAAGAAGATGAAGAAAACGTACGCTGGATTCAGCAAGAGTTCGGGGCGGAACTGTTGCCGTTGGAAGTTCGGGAAGAATGGAATATAACAGGAAATCTGTTGAAAGATGCATCGACCGGGACCGTTCATTTGGAGGGCACTCCCGTCTATCACTTCTTCCCTCATAAAACGAAAGGAGAGGGATTCTTTCTGGCTGTTCTTCGGAAACCGTGCATAGAAACAGATGAAAACGAAACGAAGAAGGCATGGGAAACCATCAATTCACAGAAGTCTGCAATCTCAAAATCTACGATAGCGCGAGCTGCAAAGAAAAAAGGGAAACACGCTGGGAAAGGAGTCCCGTCTGTCGCTAAAGAGTTGATGGATGTAGCCCGGAGCTGGGTGAGGGACATCGGCAACTATTCTCTTCTGACCGATGCAGAAACCGTTTACGCCTTTCCCAATGCTCGTCTGGAAGAGTTGGAAGCACTTCGACAGAAATTGAAAGTGATCCAGTCCGGTGTGTCGGTGGGTGAAGTGAAAGGGAGAGATTTGGTTCCCGCTCATGCGCTGGCACTGTGCCCTGTGCTGTTGCGTGACGGCGCTTTTGTCGTTGAGGACATTAGCTATGAGCAGGCGATAGCTTATTTGCGCAAAGAAGCTATTGTACTTCCTGCTACGGTGGCTCGCGGGTTCGTGTTGCTTACTTATAGAGGCGTTCCGTTGGGCTTCGTGAAAAATATCGGCAACCGGGCTAACAATCTTTATCCGCAGGAATGGCGCATTCGTAGCGGCTATCTGCCGGAGGAACTTCGGATACTGTAAATTTTTCGGCACAATTAAAACATAATATTCGCCTAAGGCAAAATCCCTACCGGCATTTCAATTTCGGAAAATGCAAAGATGACCTTGCTCGTTTCGCTTTCTTCAATGCTGTTGGAAGCGGGAGGAGTGACAGGAGAAGTGCGTGCACTGTTTAGCGGTGGTGTCCCCCAATTCAGTGCCAGATTTTTGTCGAGTCGGTGAAGGCTGTATGCATTGCATCGCAGGGTGTATGTATAGCGTTTGGTGGCGGCATTCCCTTCTTCTTCCGGCAGGACAAAAGCGAGTGAAACTTTCTCATCTGCCTCCTGTGCCAGTTCGTAAGTACCTTTAACGAGGAGTTTCAATCCGGAAGAAAAAGCCGTCTGTTCACCCCGTTCAAAGAAGTAAGCTTCACGGCTCGGAGTGTTGATCAGAAAGATAAAATCTACCCCCTGCAACGGTTGGGGCGTTGTGATACCTTCCTCGCCTAAATAATCGGCAGGAAGCAACTGCAACGCTTCGTAATTGTCCACCACTTTGATATTGAGCACACAACTCTCTGAAGTCGCATAGTCCGTCACCCGCAGGCGAGTTTTCCCGGTGAGGTAGCCGCGCACATATATATTCGTGCCGTTTGGCACTCCGCTCCAACCTTTTTCAATTCCCGCGGCGGCAATTTGTGTGTGCTCCATCTCCAGATTGTAATCACCGTTTCCGCTTTTCGGACCAATATACCGTATACCGCCCATAGGTACTTCGTAGTAACTGTCATAAAATTCGAGTGGCTGGTTGTCCTCGTCTTTACAAGCATTCAATGAGGCTAAAAGACAAAATAATGTAGCTAAGTAGTAGAGTTTTCTTTTCATGGCAATTTAGGTTGTGTATTAGGTGCAAATATAGGGAAATAATTAAAAAACAGGATAAGATCAGTTCGATTTTGTTTGTGGGAGATTATAAAGAAGATAAAAACTTAAAAGTGCAAGAATGACAGAGATGCGATAGAATTAAAAGCCCTTCACCCGCCAACTTTATGTTCGAACCTTAATATATTCAAATGCTGATGCGGATAACTAAAAAATGCCGATTGACATAGTAATGTGTCAACCGGCATTTATAAATTCCTTGAATGTTACTTTATATCATTTATGTCTTTTATTATTTCCCTGATTACTGATAGCATTTGCGGAATGTCCTGTCTTACAGTCTTGAATACAACTTCCGCGTCAATCTCGAAATAATGATGAGCTATTTTATCTCGCATCCTCATTACACCGCTCCAGTAAATAGTAGGATAATGAGGTAAAAGCTCTGCATGAGTAATTTTATCAAGCCCTTTTACCGTTTCTCCTAAAGCGATTAAATTCATACAGATGGCGTCTAATCTCAACATTCCATCAGGAGAACAGAGAAAATCATTCGGAGTTTGAATCATTGATGTTCGGCTGATGATTAATTCTAGTGCATTTTCGATATTTTGCAAACTATCAGATACTAATTCTTTGTCAAACATAAATGGCCTCCTTTATGATATGTCTCTTTAAAGCTTCATTCATTTGTTCACGTATTCTTACTAAATCTACCGGGCAACCAAGCAGTTCTTCCAATTCGCATTGTATACGGTCCAATGTAAGAAGAGATGGAGCTTCTCCTTCATAACAAATATCCACATCACTTTGCTCTGTCTGTTCGTTTCGAGCTACCGAACCGAAAATGCCCAATCGTGCAAAGCCATATTTTAAGGCATTAGCCGCTTTATAAGATTTTAATAATGCTAATATTTCAGATGTAGATTTCATATTCTTCCTCCATTCGTGTACAACAAAGATAAGCAATTTGCATGAATAATGCAATACTCTCTTATAATTTGCTCTTGTAGATCCGCGCCATTGCCTTCTGGTATTGATTCTCCAGTTGCAGATAATTCTGGTGGCTCTGATAGAGCACGGACACCTCCACAAAGTACTCAATCATGCTGATTTGTCCTCCGGTCAAGGCTTGTTTGAGTAAGGCAAGATCTTGTTGCGACCGGAAAGTCCTCATGTACTCCTCCATAGAAGCATGAAGCGTTTTGGCTTCCCGGTAAAGCTGTGCCAGTTCGGATTCTACCTGCAAGGCGGCATTATCCCTTTGCAGATCTATGTTCAGAGCCTGTGCTTTGGCAATCTTCACCTTGTTCCGGTTTTCAAAAAGAGGGAAAGAGAATCCCACCACTAGGCCGTTGAAAGGAGTACCCGATTCCGTGTTCCGGCGGTAGCCCAGCTCCAGTTTCGGCAACCATTGCGACTTGTTGACAGCAATTTGTTTGCGGGCGACGAGGCTCTCGTTGCCAAGCGCCATCAACGTGCGGTCTGCCGATAACACCTCCGATTTCAGTATCTGATAATCAGTCGGGAAAGGCACGGCCGGGTATTGGCTCTCCTCGAAAACAACCGGAAGATTTCCGTTCAACGTACTCAGTTCCTGCAATTTATTGCGCAGCGCCGTTTCGTTTAGAGACACTTCCGTCTTGACATTCAGCAACTCCAGATTGATCTTGTTCGTTTCGAGCGCATTGGCATCTCCTGTCTGCAGGCGTTTGGCGTACATTTTAGCAAGTTCTTCCGCATTGCGCAGGCGTTCTTCTAAAATCTGCTTCTGCTGGCGAAGCATGATGATGTCCAGGCAAAGCTCCTTTGCCTGCAATAACTTCTCCTGCCGAAAAACATCCGCCTGGCTGTCGTAAGCTCCGATTTTCAGACGGTTCAGCTTGTTGCGCGTGGCATATAAGCTGGGGAAGTCGAAGCTCTGCGAAACCACCAACTCACCGATTGTTTCACTTTTATCTTTCGAGCCCCAGAGGTGTGCATAGGAAAGCGTGGGATCGGGCAGATTGTTGTCCGTTCTAGCCTCCAGCTTTTGCGACTGAATCAGCTGCTTGTTAGCCTGCAATTCCTTGTTGTTCGTTTCGATATTTCTCAAAACCTGCTCAATGCTGTTCTGGGCTTGCGCACTGCCTGCGGTCAGGAGCAGAAGTGCCGCGCCGATAGTTATGATTTGTTTCATTTTCATCTTCTTTATTGGTTGTAAATTGCAATTACAGACTTGCTGAAGCCTTCTTGCGGTGCATCATCAGATAAACAATCGGGACGATGAATCCGTTCAGGAAAGTAGAAGTTAACAAGCCTCCCAAAATCACTTTTGCCATCGGACTCTGAATCTCGTTGCCCGGAAGATCACCTCCCAGAGCCAGCGGAATCAATGCCAGAGCAGAAGACAAAGCCGTCATCAGGATCGGGTTCAGACGGTCGAGCGAGCCTTGCATCACGCTGTCGTACACGTTCAACCCCTCCACTTGCTGGAGATGATTGTAATGGCTGATGAGCAGCATACCGTTACGGGTAGCAATTCCGAACAGAGAGATGAACCCGATGATAGCGGGTATACTAACTTCCCCCGTTGTAAGTACCAATGCGAAAACGCCACCGATCAACGCGAGCGGCAGATTCAGCAGGATGACTCCCGACTCCTTGACGCTGCGGAACTCATGATAAAGCAATAGAAAAATCACAACGATGCTGATAAATGAAGTCAGCGCTAATGTTCTGCTCGCCGCCTGTTCGCTCTCAAACTGCCCGCCGTATTCGATGTGGTAGTCTTCGGGCAATTGCACGGATGCGTCGATCTGCTTCTGGATGTCGTTTACCACACTGCGCAAGTCGCGGTCGGCAACGTTGGCGGAAATCACGATTTTCCGTTTCACGTTCTCACGGTTGATAGTGTTAGGCCCCATAGCCGATGTCACTTCCGCCACATAGCTTAGGGGGACTTTGCGTCCGTCGTTCGTGTCCACCATCAAGTTGCGGATTTTCTCCATCTCGTCACGGGCGTCGTTCTTCACCTTCACAATCAGGTCGAAACTCTTGCCTTGTTCGTACACCTGCGAGATCACTTTTCCCGCCAGAGCGACATTCACGTACTCGGAAAACTCCGGCAGTGTGATTCCGAACTTGGCCAGCATTTCGCGTTTGGGCTGTATTTTTAACTGCGGACGTTCGATTTGCTGTTCCACATTCAGGTCGGCAATGCCGGGAATTGCGCCGATCGCCTCTTTGATCTGATTGCCGATGGAAAACATCTTGTTCAGGTCGTCGCCGAATAGCTTGATGGCAATATTTGCTTTCGTACCGGACAACATGGCGTCAATCCGGTGGCTGATCGGCTGTCCGATTTCAATGTTTGCTCCTGTAATTGTGCCCAGCTTTTCACGTACATCCGCCACCAGTTCGCTGCGCGAGCGGTCGCCCAGTTCAAACGGAGCCTCAATTTCGGACACGTTCACACCCAATGCGTGCTCATCCAGTTCGGCACGTCCCGTTTTGCGGGCAACGGTTTGTATCTCTGGAATGGTCAACAGCAACTCTTCCGCGCGCTGTCCCATTTTGTTGCTCTCTTCCAGCGATATACCCGGCAGAGAACTGATATTGATTGTGAACGAACCTTCGTTGAAAGAAGGGAGGAAGCTACGTCCCAGCGTGAAGAACACACCGAGCGCCACGACGAAGAGAGCGATAGTTCCACCCAGTGTCACCCGTTTGTGCGCCAGCACCCAAGACAGTGCCTTTTCATAAATCCCTTTCATCCAGCGGGCTACGAAAGACTCTTTCAGTTCCTTGTTTGTCTTGTTGCTTCCCAACAGATAAGAGCAGAGCACCGGAGTCAGTGTCAATGCTACCACCGTCGAGGCGAATAACGCCACGATGAAAGCAATGCCCAGCGGGACCAGCATTCGGCCTTCCATGCCACTCAGGAAAAATAGGGGAACGAAACTGACTACAATAATTAAAGTTGAGTTCAAAATCGGCATACGAACCTCCTTCGAGGCGTTGAACACCACTTCGAGCGTGCTCAATCTTTCCGCTTCCGCTTTCAGCCGGTTTTCACGCAAGCGCTTGTATACGTTCTCCACATCAACGATGGCGTCGTCCACCAGCGAACCGATGGCGATTGCCATACCTCCGAGACTCATAGTGTTGATAGTCAGTCCCATATAATGCAGTGTCAGGATCGATACGAGCAGTGAGAGAGGCAGTGTCACCAGCGAAATAAGCGTAGTGCGCACATTTGCCAGAAACAAGAACAGAACGATAACGACAAAGATACCTCCTTCAAAGAGCGATTTCTTCACGTTGCCGATAGAACTTTCGATGAAGCGGCTTTGGCGGAAAATGTCCGTAGAAACCTTTACATCCGGTGGCAGGTTCTTCTGAAGGTCTTTTAGCGAAGCCTCCAGCTTGTCCGTCAGTTCCAGTGTACTGGTGGCGGGCTGCTTGGTCACAGTCAGCAGGACGGCAGGTTTTCCCCGTTCCGAAGCCGTACCCAATTTCGGCGCTTTGGGGCCTATCGCCACGTCTGCTATATCTTCCAGAGTGACCGGAAAGTTGTTCACCGTCTTTACCACCGCCTTGCCGAGCTGTTCCGTCTGAGTGGTGGAAAGCACGCCTCGCACTATATATTCATTTCCGAACTCGTAAAGCACTCCGCCGTTGGCGTTCAGGTTCATGTCTTGCGTCACCGCCATCACCTCACCCATCGAAACACCGTAGTGGCGCATCCGCTCGGGATCAAGCTGAATCTGGTACTCTTTGATGTCTCCTCCGAGCACCGCTACTTGCGCCACTCCTCCGGTAGACAGCAGACGCGGACGGATAGTCCAGTCGGCAATCGTACGGAGGTCGAGCATGGAGGTAGAGTCGGCCGTCAGCCCGACAATGAGCATTTCGCCCAGAATAGAAGATTGCGGGCCGAGTGTCGGTTTTCCAACGTTGACCGGAAGCGATTCACTGACTACAGCGAGCTTTTCACTCACAATCTGTCGGGCAAGATAAATATCTGTTCCCCAGTCGAATTCCACCCAGACAACAGAAAAACCATTGGTGGAAGAAGAACGGACACGGCGTACACCGGTAGCTCCGTTTACGGCGGTTTCCACAGGGAAAGTCACGAGTTGTTCAACCTCTTCGGCGGCCATACCATTGGCTTCGGTCATGATGACAACCGTAGGCGCGTTGAGGTCGGGAAACACGTCTACTTCCGTGTGCATGGCAGTGTAGCTCCCCGCAATGAGCAGAAGAATGGAGGCGCAGAGCACCAGCAACCGGTTGTGCAGGGAATAATGTATGATTTTATTAAGCATCTTTTTAAATTAAGAATTATGAATGAGGAATTAAGGATGAAGATTCATTCTTCATTTAATCAGTGTTCGTGGCTGTGTGCGGGGATGGCATTGCTTGCACTGGCCAGTCTTACCTGGTACGCTCCTTCGGTCACAACGCGGTCGCCCGCTTTCACGCCGGACAGGATCTGGACATTTTTTCCGTTGTCGGCTCCTACGGTCACTTCCTGTTTCTTGTACCCTTCCTCATCCAGTTGCAGATATACAAAGTAGATCCCTTGTTCCTCCGTCAATGCGGTGCGTGGAAGGGAAATTACGTTTTCCATTGGCGACGAGAGCAGGAAAACCTCTACGAATGAGCCGGGAATCACTTCACCTTTGTTATCGAACTCGAAGGTGACAGGCACGTAGAAAGAATTGTCTCCGGCAGTTTTCCCGAAAGACAGGAGTTTGCCGTTGAGCGCTTGCAGTTCGTATACCTTATTATTATAAGGAGTCTGGAAATTGGCGGAGCTGATTGTGCGGAGGTACGGGTAGTACTTTTCCGACACTTCGGCGCGGAGGAACAGACGGCGGTTCTGCGTCACGCTAACCAGTGGTTGTCCGATGGTCACGTAGTCCCCCTCTTTCACCAGTATACTTTTCACATAGCCTGCGATGGGAGCTGTGATATTTTGTCCGATAGCCGAATGGTTCTTCGAAAGGGCCTCGTAGCTGATGCGGGCGTTCTCGTAATTCTGCTCCGCTTGTGCAAATTCCTTGTCGGATACGATTTTGTTTTTGACAAGGGCTTTCATCCGTTCGTACTCTTTCTTCGACACCTCGTAGGCGATGCGGGCACGTTGTACCGGGTCACCGTCGGCTATATTGTTTGAAGAAATGGTGACCAACGGTGTGCCGCTGCCGACGCTCATTCCTTCCGTCACTTTTCCACGAAAAGAAACAACGCCGGCTACGGTAGCTACGGCAACCGATTCGTCCCCCTGAGCAGCAAGTACTTGTCCGCTGGTTTTAATGACCTGTTGGAAAGGAGCGGGCTCGATGATACTAGCCTTTACTCCGGCTGCTTCGGCTTTCACTTTCGGAAGGATGATCTCGTCACTATGCGCTTCGGCCGTTTCGAGGTGGCTGTCTGCTGTTTCGTGACTGTGCCCTTCACCGGATTCATTCCCGTGGGCGCTGTGGTCGTGGTCTTCTGTGGCATGATTATGTCCTTCCGCCTCATGATCATGCTCGTTGTGTGTATGTGTGACGGTACTATTACAAGAGGCAAGGATAAATAAACCCAGCACTCCGAAAAAAATAAGTTTCTTCATAAATGATATTTCCTACTTAAGTTTTTTGTTTTCTTTTTGTTGTTGCAGATTCATACTGCAAAAATACGGCAAGGTTCTTGCAACCGACTTGCAAAGATGAATTGACGTTCCAACTGACTTGCAAAGATTAGCTACAACGCCTTTGCAACTGACTTGCAAGAGCGTTTTTAAGCGAAAACAGAGTAGGGAGGTGCGCGAAGCGAGGTGGCACGATAGAAATCCGTGCCATGCAGAGAGTCTCGGAAGACGTAATAGTTCTTTACCCGTTTCTCCTGCGGGCGTAGTAAATGTTCGATAATGACATCGGTGAACAGCGTAGCGATAAATACATAATCCGGACTGCTATAGCTGTGTATGGATGGGATGGACGACTGAAAGCGTGTCAGACACTCGCTGTTGCAACAGGCGTCGCTCCCCTGATGATGGTGCTTGGGGCATTGTTGCTCTACGGGCAAGTCCTGCTTCATGCAAATCATTCCGTTAGGGTGGTGATGATGGGGAATAACGGCTGCCACCAACATGATAATGTTGATAAAAAACAGCAGAGTTACTATGATTCTTTTTTTCCCTTTCATCCTGCGCAAAGATACAAATTCTTTATCTTCTCCCGGAAGCCGACCCCTTTTTTTATTATTTATTATTTCTTTTCCAGCTCTTGCAACGAATCCATCTTTTTCTTTTCGAGGAATTCATAGATACCGCAGAGGTGTTCCGTCACCTTCTGATTGCCAAACTCATAAACCTTTGATACCAGTCCGTCAAGGAAATCACGGTCGTGCGAAACGACAATCAGCGTGCCGTCAAAATCGAGCAACGCCTGTTTCAGGATGTCCTTTGTTTTCATGTCGAGGTGATTCGTCGGCTCGTCCAGAATGAGAAGGTTGACCGGCTCCAGCAATAGCTTGATCATTGCCAGGCGGGTACGCTCTCCACCCGAAAGCACTTTCACTTTCTTCATCGACTCCTCCGGACCGCCAAACATGAAAGCACCCAGCAAGTCGCGGATCTTGTTTCGGATTTCCCCTTTCGCTACGTCGTCAATCGTCTGGAACACAGTCAGATTCTCGTCCATCAGTGAAGCCTGATTCTGTGCAAAATACCCGATTTGTACATTATGTCCCAGCGTCAGCGTGCCATCGTGCTCTATTTCCCGCATGATACATTTGACAAGCGTAGACTTACCCTCGCCGTTCTTGCCGACGAACGCCACCTTGTCTCCGCGCTCAATCGTCAGATTGGCGCCCTTGAACACCACCTTCTCTCCATACGTTTTCCCAACATTCTCCATGATGACCGGATAACTGCCCGAACGAGGGGAAGGCGGGAATTTCAGACGCAAAGCGGAAGTGTCCTCTTCGTCCACCTCCAGCAGTTCCAGTTTCTCCAGCATTTTCACACGGCTCTGTACCTGTAAGGTCTTCGAGTACGTCCCCTTGAAACGTTCGATGAACTCCTTCGTCTCGGCGATGAACTTCTGCTGCTCGTCGTACGCCTTCTGTTGCTGTTCGCGGCGTTCCTTGCGCAGTTGGAGATATTGTGAGTAGTTTACTTTGTAGTCGTAGATGCGCCCCATCGTCACTTCGATGGTGCGGGTCGTGATGTTGTCGACAAACTTGCGGTCGTGGCTGATGACAATCACCGCCTTGCCGTTATTGATCAGGAAATCTTCCAGCCATTGGATAGACTCGATGTCGAGATGGTTCGTCGGCTCGTCGAGCAGCAGCACGTCCGGTTTCTGCAACAGCAACTTCGCCAATTCGATGCGCATCCGCCATCCGCCACTGAAATCACTCGTCTGACGTCCGAAGTCTTCCCGGCGGAAACCGAGTCCGAGCAACGCTTTCTCTACATCCTCCTCGTAGTTCGTGGCGTCGATTGAATAATACTTCTCGCTCAGGGAGGATACTTCCTCGATCAGAGCCATATAACTGTCGCTTTCGTAGTCCGTCCGTGTCTCCAACTCCTTGTTCAGTTTCTCGATTTGCGCTTCCATCTCGTGCAGATGCGCGAAAGCCTGTGCCGTTTCGTCGAACACCGTGCGTCCGTCCTCCGTCATCAAGTGTTGGGGCAGATAGGCCACCACGCACTCTTTCGGTGCAGAGACCTTGCCGCGTGTAGGTTGCCTCACGCCTGCCAGAATCTTGAGCAGTGTACTTTTTCCCGCTCCGTTTTTCCCCATCAGGGCGATGCGGTCTTTTTCATTAATAACGAAAGAGATATCACTAAATAAAGTCGTGCCGCCAAATTCTACGGCCAGTCCGTCTACAGAAATCATATTATTCTTTTAAATTGAGGCGCAAAGATAGCGAAATATATGAATATTTTTTATATCTTGCGGGCTGAAATAGGATATTAACTTGTTGGAATAGGATATTAACTTGTTGAGACAGGATATTAACTTAAGGATATAGAAGGATATAGATGGAAAATAATATACTAAATAATATGGAAGGTACGCAAACATCTGAATTCAGACCGCTTATACTTGTGGCTGAAGACGACGACAGCAACTTTAAACTGATTAAAGCGATCATAGGTAAGAAATGTGATATCATGTGGGCACGGAACGGAGAAGAAATGGTAACATTATTTCAAACACACGGGGAAGATGCCAAAGCGATGTTGATGGACATTAAAATGCCGCTGATGAATGGGCTGGAAGCGACGAAAATTATTCGTGAGTCCAACACTACGATTCCCATTATCATGCAGACTGCCTACGCTTTCAGTTCGGATAAGGAAAATGCGATGAAGGCGGGAGCTACGGAAGTGCTGGTGAAGCCGATTACGCTAGGGGTTCTTCGCGGTACACTAAGTAAATATCTGCCCGACTTGCAGTGGTAAATGAATAATAAAACGCAGATTAACGCAAATTATCATAGAAAAGATTCTATAAGTCATTGATTAATATGTCAATTGAATATCTATTGAAATGGATTAGTCAAGACTTGGAGTCTGTTTAAATAATCTATGCTAACTTGCGTTAATCTGCGTTTTGATATATCCCCCCTCTTTTGGGGGAGGGGGGGAGAAATTAGTTCTTATGGTTGAGAGCCGGATGCATCATCGTCAGTAGTAATAGGCTCAACCCACGTTTCATCGTCATCCCATCCGGTGCGGCGGAAGCCTTTGATGGTGTACGTTTTGCCTTCCAGCGTATATTTCACTTCGATGCCGTCCGCTTTTCCGTTTGTCGGAGTCGTAACGCTTTCTAAAGTGACTTTTCCGGAAGTGACTGTAAATTCCCCTACGGGAGTCGTTCCGTCGGCAACCATATTGCCTGCTGTTCCGTTAAAGGTGAGTTCTTCCACATTACAACTGATTTTGCCTAGAATACCTTGTTTGAAAAGGCTTGTATTCGGCAACTTGATCCACAACTTGTCCTTATCATTATCCGCTGTATTGTACAGATACAGATAAGTTCCGTAGACGTAGTATGATTCGTCATCGTCCTTTGTTGTGCTCATAACCAGTTCCTCATTGTTCTCGTCCAGCACTTTGACGTAATATTGTCCGCTCAGCGGGTATATAGGGGCAAACTCCTGCTCATAGTCTCCATAAGTGTCGCATGACACGAAAGTGACCATTGCGAACATCAGGACTAATAAATAATTAATAGGTTTCATGTATATATCCTTTCTTTCTATTGTTCAATATCCTTATTATTTTTTATGCCACCACAGCGGTTCGGTAATTGCCGGAACTTTCGTAGGCGCATTCGTATTATAGTCCAACGACTCTTTTGAGTAGATGAAGCGGTGAGCAAACTGCCCCTTAGTTAACGAACTGTTGGGGTTATATGCCAGTGTACCCAAAACGTAAGTCGCATCGTCTGTTGTTTTTTCGCTGACTTCCGGAATACCGGTGCGGTTGATATCGAACCATGCATCCCAAGCCTGGCAACGGGTGCTGGCAATCCATTTCTGGGTAAGGATACATTTCAGCATACTTTCTTCGTCGGCGTCTTGGAATTCGTAAGGTTTTCCAACTGCAATAAATTCATCGATTTCATTGTCATGGTTCCATCTAGCGAAAGAGAGTTCAACGGCATCGTCATAGTGAGTCTTTGCATTACCTTTGTCTCCTAACCGTGCATAGCATTCCGCCAACAGGTATTCGGCTTCGGCCGCTGACATATAATAAACAGGATCGGTAGCACCGATTACGGCACGCGAAGTCTTTGAAATACTATATGTACTGGAAGTTCTATTTCCGTATGGAATCGCTTTGTATTTATTCTTCTCATCTTCTTGGCCTTCATCCTTTTTTTCTAGGTATTCGGCAGTCGGTTCGTAAAAGTCTCCAATGCGCGGATCGTCATATTCGGCTAGATAATTATACAACGTCGTACAAGCGCGTACATTATTTGTCGTATTCAACTGTCGGCGGTCATTTTCATAGAACGGATTGGACTTATTTACGACGTCCTCGAAGCAGTGTACCGTTGCGTCGTCTTTCAAGAAATCATCGGCAGCGAGCAGGGTTTCTATCTCCGCCTTGTTCGTGTCAAAGTCTCTCATGAGCAACTTCAATTTTAAAGTTTTGGCAAATCTGATCCATTTCGCGATATCCCCGTCATAGATATAATCTTCCACGTTCATGGTTTTCAGACCTTTGGCAGAGGCTTCCGCTTCCTTGTCGATAGCGTCGTCCAGCATTTTGATAATGCCGGGATAAATCACCGTTTTACTATCATCGTATTTGCAGTTCTGACCTTTCAGAGCTTCGGTGAAAGGAATATCTCCATAAGCGTCGGTGAGCACGTGATAGGTAAACGCGGTCATGATTTTTCCGACCACCCAATAGTTCCACGCACCTTCCTCTTCCGCTTTCTTGATAACGAGATCGAGATCAGGCAAAACGTCCGCGTACGGAATTCTCCACAGACGGAGGTCGCTGGAAGAAGTCATTGCATAGTTGACCAGCGTGATATATTGGCTGGATGACGGATTCTGCGTGTAGTGCTGTGACCACATAGAACCGTAGAGTTGGTACAAATACCCCATTACGGCAGCCGAGCCGGTGAATGCGGACGGCAGTAACGTCGTTACCGTCACTTGTGATTCGTCCGGATAATTCGGATTCTTGTTGACGTCCAGATAGTCCTCGCAAGAGGTGAACGTGCCGGACAGGATGGCGCTTAATACACCTATATATAAATACTTGAATTTTTTCATCTTCGATCGTTTTTTTTAGAATACAACTTTAATACCTCCACCTATATTGCGCGTAGAAGGCAAGGCGGCAAATTCTCCCAGTTCGGAAGCGATATCGTTACCGAAAGTTGTGGTTTCCGGGTCTACGTAATTGTTAGCTTTCGGAGTCCACATAAAGAGGTTGCGTCCGATCAGGCTCAGGTCTAGCTGCTGGATACCCAGTTTGGAAATCCATGCTTTCGGGAATGAGTAGGACAAGACCAGTTCCCTCAGTTTCACATAACCTTTCGGGATGATGAAGTTCTCGAACTGGCTGTCCGAGTAAGAGTCGCTGTAATAACTGCTCATGTTGTCGCTGGTCACGGGACGGTTGTTTTCGGCGTAGCCTCCGTCCTTGAGGGCGATTACGGAGTTGGGCACGACGAACGGTTCGCGGTTGTTGAACAGCGAGCGGGTAGTGTTGCCGACGAAGTGCATCAGCTGTGCGGTGTAGGAGTACATATAACCGCCTTTACGCCAGTCGGCCACAGCGGAAAGGGTGAATCCTTTGTAGCTCACGCGGGTGTTGAAGCCCATATTGAAGTCGGGAGCGGACGAACCGATTGTCTTCATTTCGCTGTTGCTGGTAGTCGGGATACCGTTGGCGTCGACAATCACTTTGCCGTAGTAAGGGCTGTTCTCGTCCTGTACGGTAGCGAGGGCGGGCACTTGGAAGATTCCGAGCGGTTCGCCGACTTTGGCAACGAAGTTAGCGCTGTAAGCCGTTTTCAATACGTATTCGGTCACAGGCTTGTCCCCCTCGTTCCACAACTTGTTCACCTTGCTCCAGTTCTTGCTGAAGGTGACTCCCAAGTCCCATTCCACCTCTTTGGTGCGGATCGGAGTCAGGTTGAGGGCGATTTCGATACCTTTGTTGGAAATTTCGCCAACGTTGCGCACGGCACTGGTGTAGCGTGTTTCCGGGGCGACGTCTGCCGCGATGATCTGGTTTTTGGTCAGCTTGTCGTAGTAGGCGAAGTCAATGCCGATGCGGTTGCTGAGGAAGTTGGCGGTCAAGCCCAATTCCCATTCGGAAGTCTTCTCCGGTTTCAGGTTGTTGTTGGGCTGGCGGTTGTATTCGGTCAGTCCCAGCGCCCCGTTCAGCGGAGTGTCCAGATAGCCGTAGCCGGATGAAATATGATCGGGGATGTAGTATGCCAGCGTTCTGTACACGTCGGCGTCGTTACCCGTCTGTCCCCATGCGGCGCGCACTTTCAGGAAGTCTATCACGTTGTTTTTCAGCGAGGGGAACATATCGGTCAGGATGACGGACGTGTTGATTCCTCCGTAGAAGAAACTGTTGTGGTGGATGGGCAGTGTAGACGACCAGTCGTTGCGTCCGGAAAGGTTGACAAACCAGAAATTCTTATACCCGAATTCCACCTGCGCGAAGGCTCCGATTGTTCTGCGCAAATCGCTGTAATTGGTGCTGACGGGCTTGTCGGTCCCGTTCTGCAGATTGTACCATCCTTCCATGAACAGCCCTTCGAGAAACGACTTCAGATAAGACGATTTCCGTTGGTTGAGGTTCCATCCCGCCGTACCTCCGAGAGTGATGTCCGTGCCGATATTGTAGTTGGCGCTCAGAAAGAGGGTCGCGTCGATCTGGTCGTAATTGTCGGTACGTTCGGTATAAGTACCCTTTTCTTCGGATTTGCCTCCGATGCTGCTGTACGAATTGTCGGCGTACGTCAGTTTCGCCGTGCGCAGCTTCTGGCGTGAGTTGGTGAAGTCGCCTCCGAGACGTCCTACGGCCTTCAGACCGGGAATGACCTCGTAAGACAATTCCAGTTTACCGTAGATGCGGTCGTCCTGATAGTTGTTCTTATTGTTGGCGAGTACCCAGTAAGGGTTCTGCGCGTACCACGTGTAATAGTTGTCTCCGTTGAACCGTTCGTCGTTGAAATCCTTCATGACGGAATAGTCGATGTCCACCGGGTGCTGTATCAGTTCCTGCTGCATGGTGGCTCCCGCGTTTCCTTGTCCGGCGGCGGCTTTCGTCATGTCTTTGCGGATATACGTGATGCTGGCGTCGGCGGCGAACTTGCCGAATTTCATGTTGCCGCGGAACGACAGGGTGTTACGTTCATATTTGTCGGCATTGTTGGGCAGCACGCCGTTAGAGGAGGTGTTGCCGTAAGAAAGCATCAAGCCCATCTTTTCGTTGCCGGTGCGGACGCTGATGTTGTTGTTCATCTCGAATCCGGTGGTGTAGAAGTTGCGGAGATTGTCTTTCACGAACGAGTAGTGCTTTTTCATCGGGGTAGTCAGTTTGCTGGAGCCCCATTCGTTGAGCCGGCCGTCCAATGCAGGCCCCCACGATCCGTTCTCGCTTCTGTCCCACGTTCCCCAGCCTTGTCCGAACTTGTCCTGTTCCTGCGGCACGCGGAGCACGTTGGAAGCCATGAAAGAGCCGTCGTACGAAACGGTCAGCTTTTCTTGTTTGGCGCGTTTGGTGGTGATCATCACTACACCGTTGGCGGCACGCGAGCCGTAGAGGGCGGTGGCTGAGGCACCTTTCAGTACGGTGACGGATTCCACGTCGTCGGGGTTGATGTCGTTTGCCCCGTTACCGAAGTCGATAGCGTCGCCGGCCGCGATGACACCGTTGCCCTGGTCGTTGGAGAGGCTGGTGTTGTTGGACATCGGCACGCCGTCGATGACGTATAGCGGCTGGTTGCTGGAGAAAGAGGAATAACCGCGCACGATTACTTTCTGTGAGCTACCGGCCGTTCCGGAGCTGGAAATGTTTACACCGGCTATTTTTCCGGAAAGTCCGGACATCACGGAACCTGACTTGGCTGCGACCAAATCGTCATTTTTCACTGTAGAAGCGGCATAACCCAGTATTTTCTCGCTTCTTTTGATACCTAAGGCGGTAACGACCACCTCGTCCAGCGCCTTCGCGTCCGAACGCAGCACGATGTTTAAAATCCCTTCCTTGATTGTCACTTCCTGGGGGATCATTCCCACATAAGAAACGCGTAAAGTTTTGGAGGAGCTTGGTACGTTGCTGATTGTAAATTTACCGTCAATATCGGTGATTGTACCAAGAGTGGTGCCATTGACTAATACTGAAGCACCTACGACAGGCTGTCCATCTTCTTCGGATGTTACCAATCCGGTCACTTTGGATGTCTGCGCTGTCGCCAGACCTATGCCTATAAATAGGAAGGTCATGAAGAACATCAATTTTCTTTTCATAAATTCTCTCTTAAATTTAACCTAAAAACACATCATTTCTCTCTAACAGGCTGCAAAGATAACACAAATTATAATAATCTAAGAAAAGTAATGTGTTTTTAACTAAATGCTGTCATATTGAAAGTGAATTTCGGTATTGATATGGGGTTTTGAAATGTTATATGGATTATTTACTTGCTTTTAGATTATTTGATGTGTCATAAGGAAAGTATTGTAAGTATTTATTTTGATAATAAAATATCATTGATTCCGCGAAATGGGTGACTTTTTATTATTTCAGCTTCTTCCTCTCACCATTTTCTGTAGCATTCCGTTGTAAGTGCTTTCAAATTCGGCCGGATGATTGAGTGCCCAAAGGATGTAATCTCCCGGTTCGTTCTTTTTGAGCAGGGTAGGACGGTATCCGGGACTGAGGATTTTCCATAGCGTGCCGTTGATCCCTCCCAGTTCTTTTCGTCGGGCAAGGGCGAAAATGGCTTTGGCGGTCTGTTCGTTCCGGATGCCGATAGCTTCCATATTTAGTCGTAGTATAGCTTCGAAGTCCCCTCCGGACGAATCCTCTAAAGACAAACCCCTTACAGCAACAGGCGAAGCCTGAGAAACGCCGTTTGGCGGAACGGACGGCTTCTCGCTCTCCTTTCTTATTTTCCCTTCCCTCTCTGTCTCTTTGTCTTTTTGGGTTTCCGATTTGCTTTCATTTTCCCTCTCCATTTCCTGTTTACTTTTAATCTCTGTATCCGTTTCTTGTTTTGTTTGTGGCATTGTTGCTGCGGATTTGCTTGGACTTGCTGCAAATTTGCTCGGATTTGCTGCGGATTCATTCGTTTGTTCTCCGTTTTCCCCCTTTCTCTCTTTTGTCTCTTTTCTCTCCTTTGTCTCCTCCTCGTTATCATTCGCTTCTTTCTCCTCTTTGATCATCCAGAAATTTTCCAAAGGCAATTTGTATTTCCTCCGGCTGTCGATGATGATTTTGTGATACTGCTCTTGGATGGCTTGCGAGGTCAGCACCCCGTACTCCTTATATATATAGGTGTCGAACAATCCCACCGACAGGCAATCGTCGATGATGGCCTGCATTTCCTTCTCCTCGCAACAGGCTTCCTGAGCGATGTCGAACAGTGTGTCCTTGTTCCAAAGGACATAATAGCCTTTTTCTTTGTAGATAAGACAAAGCAGGGAAGTGAGCGCGGCAATTCCCGCCGCGTGATGGCGGCAGGAGATGCGGCGCACTTTCCGGTCTTGCAGGAAATTGACATCTAGGGGGAAATAATCTAATCCGGGTTTGGAAATGCGTGCCATGATAAATTAAGTTTTAAAAAGTGATACATTGTGCGGTTTATCGGAACTCGTTGCGTACGTCGAAGCAGGGGCACATCTTGATAAACTCGTTGGGCAAGATAATACCGTCACCGTTGCGGTCGGGGCTGGTGTCCCGGTGGCCTATCACTTGTCTGATGTCGGGGTAAACGAGCCGCAGGTCTTCCACCAGGCGGATGAGCGCTTCGCGTTGCGCTTCCGTCCGAGTGTCGGCGGGACGGCCTTCCTTGTCCAGTCCGCCCACGTAGCAGATACCTATGCTTCGGCGGTTCCAGCCCGTGCAATGCGCTCCGTCGAGGGAGACATCCCTTCCCGGTTCGATGGTTCCGTCCAGCCGGATTACGAAATGATAGCCGATGGAACGGAAACCGCGCGCACGGTGCCAGCGGTCGATGTCGGCGGCCGTGAAATCCTGTCCCGCACGGGTGGCGGAACAGTGGATGATAATTGTGTCTCTCATTGCAGCGTCCTCCTTTCTTGTTGGTTGCGGCTTGTGTAGATGGCGAATCCGAAAGCGATGGCTTCGTCTTCCGACAGTTGGCGGTAATATTGCCGGTTCACCGGATGTTGGACCGGGATGCAGGGGGATTGTATAGGCGGGACAGGCCGATGATGGGACGACTGCGGAACAGCCGGAGTGGGAGAAGTCTGTGAGACAGCCGGAATGGGCGACAACGGTAAGGGTTCTTTCATAATAAAAGCGTCTCCCCTGTGCTGGCTGACGCGTAAGTTGTGGAGGAGCAGTCGTTCCGGATAGCGCAACTGTAGTCTGAGCCAGTTTATGAATGCGGGATTCATGTGTTCTCCTTTGCTCATCGCCTGCATGGACGGGTAGGCGCGGAGTGCATTCCCGCTTGCGTCCGTGACGGCGCAGGGAACACCCGAATACTTTGAACCCGTTTTTCTGGGAGGCCGCAGTCCCATGCGGATGGCGTGCATTATGTTGTCATGCGCGTCACACCATTCGAGGTTCGACACGTGGTTGTTCAGCGTGTTTCCGTCGAGGTGGTTTACTTGCGGCAGATGTTTCGGGTTGGGAATGAACGCCTTGGCTACCAGATGATGCGTGTAGTATTTGGTGTAGATTCCTTTTTGCATGAGCTCTGTCTGCTCGTAGCCTTCTCCTGCGATCGTGGTGCAGAGAATCAGTTTCGACTTGCCTTTAAAACTCAATACCCGCCCATGGTCCGAGACCATATAGTCGGGATTTTCTTCGATAAATCTCCAATTTTCCATACTTGATATTGGTAAACGTTAATAAAATTATATTCTGTTAAAAAAAGGTCTGTTCTTTTGTCTCCGCGTGGAGAAACGGCGTTTCCTGCATTCCAAGAACGGCGTTTCCTGGTGTATAGAAACGGCGTGGACTGGATATGTTAAACGGCGTTTCTTCCTCCTCCGTGCGGGGTTCGAGCCTTTCGGCGCAATGAATAAGAAACTCCAATTCTTCCCGGCAGCCTTGAATGGCTTCTTGCAGGGAGTCTACATTGTACTGCCTGCAAAGGATTTCCCATTCTTCTCGTTCCTGCCGGTTCATTCTGTTCTTGTCTTTTCGGGTTCGTCCTCGACGTCGATGTCCAGGAAGTTTTCCGCATGGAACGTGCGCCATCCATTTGCCTCGATGTCGTAGTAGACGATGAACGTGTTTTCCGGTCGTGGAATATAAGGTTGGTGGAAACAGTGTTCGTAGCCGGTGAGTGTGCCGATGGCGTGGCGGACGCTGCCGTCTTGTTTGGTGTAGCGGAAGCGGACATTTCCGTGATGCATCTGCCGGATGAGGGCTCCTATCCGGTGGGCGGTGACGAGTGCGTCGTGCCGGTTCATACCATTGTTTTGCCGGATGGCGGCTGCCTGTTTCATGAGCCGCACCCGTTGAAAAGAATGCTCTTTTTTAATCTTGGTCATTGTTCTTCGGTTTATTTTGATTATGTGGCAAAAGTAGGGAATGGAAAGGGGAAAGATTGTCCGAGCTTGACACATAAATGAGGAATTAAAGAAGAATGTGTCAAGCGTGAACATGAATGTTAAGAGAAATAGCCGTTCTTTGTGGGAATTTTTAATTAATACAATAGGCAAATGGCAAAGAAATTGGTAAAAAGAGGGTCGGAAGTGACAAGTAATAGTGATGCAATCTGTAAGGTAACCGGACTTCGGCATTGTGATGATAGCACAAAAAAAGAGATTGTGGACTGTTTGGTGAAAATAGATAAGCAGAATGATATACCGGAAGGTTATATCGTAAATAATTCAAATAGTTCGACTTCTTCGGTGAGACGTGTGTTCAGTTGCGTCTGGGATGGCAGTACTTCAATACCCGATTTTACGACGTTATTTAATATTAGCGCGTGTGTTCTCAAAAAGGCTAAAATCGTTGTAGCCCTTCCTGGATTACTGTGTGCGGTTGTAGGCCTTTTACTGAAAGATTCGGCGAAAGTGAAGTGCCGGATTATAAACCGACATCATCTGGTTGTGGATATCGAACTCTTTGAGGATAAAATTATATCTGTTGAAGATTGGGAGGAGATGAAGAAGGAAGAGGCGGAAAAGAATAAAACTGATAAGAAAAAGTGAAACTCACCACGGTTTAGAATTTTGACCACGGATTACACGGATTAACACGGATTGAAGAAAGATAGATTGGAATTTTGACCACGGATTACACGGATTAACACGGATTGAAGAAAGATAGATTGGAATTTTGACCACGGATTACACGGATTAACACGGATTGAAGAAAGATGAATTGGAATTTTCACCACGGATTACACGGATTAACACAGATTGAAGAAAGATGAATTAGAATTTTCACCACGGATTACACAGATTAACACAGATTGAAGAAAGATAGATTAGGGGAAAAACGGATTAGAGAAAATCTGCGTTAATCTGCGTTTTTAATCTTCTTTCCTTTATTTTTTTCCTTTAATCTTCTTTTTTCTCTAATCTTTCTCTAATCTGTGTTAATCCGTGTAATCTGTGGTGAAAAAGTGAATCAAGGTTCTCCTAAAAAACGGAAGAACAACCCTACTTGCGCCGGAGTAAGCAGGATGGATTTCTCGCTGTATCCCGTTTGGGCGAGTGCAGCCTGCAATTCTGTATTTTTGGCTATCCACCCCCGCAGGGTGCGGCGTGCTGAGGCGGTTTGTATATCGGGCAGGTAGAAGGACGCTAACTGGCTTTTGCTATAAGCCCGGATGCGGATGGAAGGGGATGTTTCTGCTTTCATTGTCGGTTGTCTTTTAAGGGGTTTATCAGATTCTATGTTTGTAAAGGTAAGGCTTTTTAGGCAGATTGGTGATGTGTTGTGCAGAAGCGGTTGTGGGCATGGTTTGTGCGGACTCGTGCCGGGTTGCTGTCTCTTGTGACAGGTCGGTACGTTATGGTTCACGTTTTTTTTCCTTTCGGTTACCTTTGCTTTCGTAATCGGTTACAGAGAGGAATTTAATTTATTAATCATTTAAAAAAAAGGAAACAGTATGCCATTAATTTACAAACCTTATCAGGCAACGCTTGCCAACAAGGAAGGACAGAAATTGTATTATCCCCGTCTCGTGAAATTCGGGAAGGCAGTCAATACGCAGAAAATGGCGGAATTGATTGCGGAAAAAGCCTCGCTGACGGCGGGGGATGTCCATAATGTGATTCGTAATCTGATGTCCGTGATGCGGGAACAGTTGCTTAATAGCCGCACGGTACGCCTCGAAGGCTTGGGAACGTTTACCATGATCGCTAAGGCGAACGGGAAAGGGGTGGAGCTTGAAAGTAAAGTCAGCAGCGTGCAGATTACTTCGTTGCGTTGTCAGTTTACACCGGAGTATACACGTGAGGCGAACGGAAGCGCTACCCGTGCACTGACTTCCGGAGTGGAATTTGTACACGTAAAGGATGTGGCGGGCTCGTTTGTCGCTGCCGATGATTCAGGTGAGGATCCGGACGACGGAAAGAATCCGGACGACGGAAACGGTGGCGGAGAAGCTCCGGATCCGGCTGAATAATGAGGAAACGGACTTTAAGAGACTGGATTTTAAGAGAGGATTTTAAGAGACCGGATTTAAAAAAAATTAAAAAGAGAAGCTGATGAAATTGTTGTTGGAAAAATTGCTTGACATTCTTGAGGCAATATTGCGCTTCCGCAGACGCCGTAAAGAGTAGATTACTGTTTGTGGAAATTGTGGAAAAATGAAGCTGGCTCGCTTAGTATTTGTAAGTGAAGAGATGAAAAATCCCCCTTACTATTACCTTAGTCCGTTGTGATATTAAGGAATGGTAAGGGGGGATTTTTTTGTGGAGAAATCAGATCAGTCGGTCTCGATCTGGAACTTACGGCTTACTTTCATTAGATTGATGGTGTAAGTCACCACGTTTTGGGCTTCCTGAACCATCGTCAGGTATACCATGCTGACGCGGATACTTCCCGACTGGCTTTGGATGCGCTGCAGTTCTTTACGTTTCAGCAGCGAGAGTTGTCCGTTAAGGTCGTTGGCGCGGCGGATTTCTTCTTCCATGTTATTGTAATCGTTGTTTTCCAGTTTTCTGCGACATTGCTGGATCAGGTAAGTGATGTCTTCGGCCGCGTCGCTGAATTCGCCTTTTTGGATAGCGTCCAATGGGTTGAAGTTGTTGTCGATGTGCTCCAGACACGGTTCGCAGAGACGGGAAATGCTGTACACCAGTTCGCTGGCGAAGTCGTTGCCCTGGTAGTAGTAAAGCCCTTTTTCGAGCACGGTGTTGTTGTCGAGACGGCACATGGCGACGGTTCCGGTACGCTTCATCTGCTTGACGAGCTGCTTCTCGAATTTGGTGGAGCCCATCGCGCGACGCAATCCCCGCAGGTTCTCGTGGAGGAAGGAGGTGACGGTGAGTTCGAAGTTCGTTTCCGCGTATTCCAACACTTTGCCGAGCTCTTCGCGGGTGTGCTTGCGCATCAGTTGCAGAGCTTCTTCGCTGTCGGTGGTCTGCATCAGTTGTTTCAGGGTCTCGTTGCCTTGCTCTTTCGCTTTGCGTTTCTTGTACATCACTTGGCTGCGTATCAGGATGAACACGGCGATGCCGATGAGAGCGATGATGGAAATGTTTCCTCCGTAGTGAAGTACGAGGGCGACGAAGAAGCAGATGGTGAAGGCGGCTCCGGCGGTGATGAACCAGCCGCCGATGACGCTCAGTACGCCTGTGATACGGTAAACGGCGGAGTCACGTCCCCAGGCACGGTCGGCCAGTGAGGTTCCCATAGCTACCATGAAGGTGACGTAGGTGGTGGAAAGGGGAAGTTTCAGGGATGTTCCCAAAGCGATGAGCAGGCCTGCCAGCACGAGGTTGACGGAGGCGCGGACAAGGTCGAACGCTGCGCCGTCGGCTATGATGGCTTCGTCTTTGCGGAAGCGGGTGTCGAGCCATTTCTTGGTGCTGTTCGGAGTGATTCGTGAGATTCCGTTGGCGAGCGCCATGCTGAAACGGACGATTGTACGGGCTATCGGGGTGCTTCCGAAGGTTTCTTCGCCTTCGTCTTGGCGGGAGAGGTCGACGGAGGTCTTGATAACGGCGTGCGCCTTTTTGGAGGTGCAGAGTGCGTAGACCATGATTGCTCCGGCTCCGATCAGGAAGTACCACGGGGTTTTGGCGGGTCCTAGCAGGGAGGTCATCAGGAAGTTGTCCGGGTTGCCCGATCCGTTGGCGGTGTAGTCTATGAAGGAGGAGAAACCGGCGAGGGGAACGCCGATGAAGTTGACGAGGTCGTTGCCGGCGAAAGCGAGGGCGAGGGCGAAGGTGCCCATCAGCACGACTACTTTGAAGACGTTGACTTTCAGCCAGTGGAGGACTTGCATCAGCAGGGTGAAGAATACGAAGAACACGGTGATGAGCGGCAGGGTGTTGTCTTGTATCCAGTGTTTGTTTTCGGGTGTCATGAAGGAGCTGTCTTTCAGCCCTTTGATGAGCATGAAGTAGATGATGGAGGTGGCGGCGATGCCTCCGAAGAGGGCTATGCTGTACTTCATCTTTTTGGTGTAGTTGAAGGTGAATATCACACGGGCAATCCACTGCACAAGCATTCCGAAGAAGAAGGCGATGGCTACGGATACGAAGATTGCCATGATGACGGAAAGGGCTTTGTCGGTGTTGATGAGGTCGCCCAGCGCGAGGGTGTCGCTGTTGTGCACTTTGATGAGCGCGAGGGCGAAGGTTCCTCCAAGTAGCTCGAAGACTAGTGAAACGGTGGTGGAGGTGGGCATGCCCATTGAGTTGAAGACGTCGAGAAGCACTACGTCGGTCAGCATGACGGCAAGCAGGATGCACATGATTTCGGCAAAGTAGAAGTGCTCGGGCTGGTAGATGCCGTGACGGGCTATGTCCATCATCCCGTTGGACAGGGAGGCGCCGATGAAAATGCCGACACCGGCTATGAACAGGATGGTCTTGAACGATGCGGCTTTGGCGCCTACCGCGGAGTTCAGGAAGTTGACCGCGTCATTGCTCACGCCGACAATGAGGTCGAACACGGCGAGGACGAACAGAAAAATGATAATGCATAGGTAAATTGTCTCCATAAATGTATGTATGTAGTATGTAATTTCGGACGCAAAGGACGGAATTTGACGTTGCAGGGAAATGTCATAGATGTTACATTTGTGTTACAATCTTCTTTCTTTTGTTTCAAGACAAAAGAAAGAAGCAAAGAAAAATTCAAGGCTTACTTTTTTCTCCTACTCGCTTCCTGCACTCCGCTGAAGGGCAGAAACTCGCTTCGCTCAAACAGTCTGCCCTTCTTTACGCTCCGTTACGGGAGCTCGCTTGACGGAGAAAAAAGTAGGCCGGGGGAAACCATGCGGATGGGGTGGGGAGGAGACGGGGCATGGTGCTGGTCTTTGGGGTTGCTGGGTGTTGTTGGGCATGGCTGGGGTGGTTTTTTGGGGTTGCTGGGTGTTATTGGAGCATGGCTGGGGTGTTTTTTGGGGGGGGACTGGGTGTTATTGGGGCATGGCTGGTTGGTCTTTGGGTTGCTGGGTGTTATTTGAACAAAGCCAGTTATATAGGGTGTATTGTGCTCGGATGGCGGGGGTTCCGGGTGTTCTTTTTTTGAATATGTTTTGTAGCTTTGCGTCTACTCGGCAGGCTTTTTGGTTGTCGGCGAGTTGGATGGTAAGCATTTCGATTAGGCTGTTGCGCAGGTCGGGGTCGAGGACGGGGGTGATGGCCTCGATGCGGCGGTAGAGGTTGCGACGCATCCAGTCGGGTGAGCCCATGAAGACTTTGGGATTGCCGCCGTTGCCGAAGTACCAGATGCGGGCGTGTTCCAGGAAGCTGTCTACGATGCGGGTGATGCGGATGTTGCGGCTGTACGGCTGGTCGGGGATGAGGCAGCAGATTCCGCGAATGATAAGGTCTATCTGCACACCATGTTCGGAGGCTTCGTAGAGGCGGTCTATCATGGTGGGGTCTTGAAGGGCGTTCATTTTTAGGATGATGCGGGCGGGTTTGCCTTGATCGGCTAGGGCAATCTCACGGTCGATGAGGCGGTTCAACTCTGGGATGAGGTTGAAACGGGCGACAAGGAGGGTGGTGAACTTCGGGGCTTCTTTGCCTTGAAGGGTGCGGAAGAGGTTGTAAAGGTCGTTCACTATTTCTTTGCGACAGGTGAATAGTCCGCAGTCGGCATAAAGTGTGGCGGTTTTCTCGTTGAAGTTGCCGGTGCTGATGTAGGCGTAGCTGGGGATTTTTTCACCGTTCAGCCCACGACGGCGGATAAGGGCTACTTTGGCGTGCACTTTCAGACCGGGAATGCTGTATATGATTTTTATGCCGGCGGCTTGCATCATTTCGGCCGTGGCTAGGTTGTTCTCTTCGTCGAAACGAGCTTTCAACTCTACAAATACTGTGACTTTCTTGCCGTTCTGGGCTGCGGCTATCAGGGTGTTGATGACGGCGGAGTTCTCCGCCACACGGTATTGCGTCACCATGATTTCACGGGTTTCCGGATTGTGCACGGCTTCGTAAAGGAAGTGGATGAAGTGCTCGAAGGAGTGATAGGGGTAATAGAGCAGCAGGTCTTTCCGGGCGACGTAGTTGAAGATGGATTCTTTTTCGTCAAGGATGGTGAGTTTCATCGGCTTCGGCTTTTCGGGGCTGTGGAGTGACTTGCCGCCGGAATTAGGGGACGATTTACCAGTACTAGGAAGTGGTTTGCCTGTACTAGGAAGTAGTTTGCCTGTGTTGGGAAGTGATTTGTTGGGGTTGGGGAGATGGCGCAGGTCTTCCAGGTTCAGGTGTTTGTCGCCGGGAACGAGTTCGTCGCGGTGAATGTGAAACGCGTCTACGAGAAAATCCAGAAAGTCGTGCGGCATGGCACGGTCGTAGACGAAGCGGCAGACGTCTCCTATTTTACGCTTCTTTACTTTCTTCTTGAGCTGGGCTACGAGGTCGGCACTGCTGGCGGTGTCGTCAATTAATATGTCGGCGTCACGGGAGATTTTTATACTGTAACACGACTCGACATCATAACCGGGAAAAATTAGATTGAGGTTAGCCTTGATGATGTCTTCGACAAACATCAGGTAATGATTTTTTTCATGACACGGCAACTCGATGAAACGGGGGACTTTTGCGTAGGGCTGCTTCATCACGAAGTAAAGAGGAGGACGGGAGGATTCGAGGATGGGGAATCCTTTTTCTTCTATTCCTTCTTCTCCTTCTTTTCTTTCTTCTTTCGGATAGAGTCGGATAGCGAGATAGAGTCGGTTGTCTCGTAAGAAAGAGACGATTTTGTCTTTGGAAACGGGTACGGGTTGCAGGTAGGGGAAGATTTCTTCTTTGAAGAAGTCTTTGATAAACTGCTGATGGAACGGTTCTACATGGCTGTCTTGATAAAAGATGATGTGGTTCTTTTGTAAGGCAGGCAATATTTTTTGTTCGTAGATGCGCACACGGTCATCTAGTTGCCGGTTGACTTCCCTGTTGATTTCCTCTACCAGTTCGCGGGCGGATTGTACGCTTTCTTCATCACTTTCCGTTGCGCCGGAAGCAACAGCTTTGTGGTCTGCTACACGGATTTTATAAAATTCTTCGAGGTTGGAAGAGTAGATGGAAATAAAGTTGATGCGTTCGTAAAGGGGGAGACGCTCGTCCAAAGCCTCCAGCAACACGCGGTAGTTGAACGATAGCCAGCTGATATCTCGCTTGAAATATTTATATTTGTTTTCCATGTGCTTTAAGATTTTTCCAAATATAACACCTTTATAGGATTAAACAAAAAAATAAAGATGAAAAACAAGAATCCTATTCTTTTGTTTGTATGAATATAGCAGGATGAAGGATAAATTGATGAAATAAATTGTTTATTGAGGATTAATTCGTATTTTTGCATAAAAATGAAGCCGTTAAAACGATGACGATTAAGAAATTTAAATCGAAAGAGGAAGCGGTAAAAGCTATTAAAGAGGCTGCTACACGCAAACGTATTTGGACTGAACAGGTTCAAAGCGGACGCTCTGTGTCTGAATTGAAGGACAAAGATTTCAAGTTGGTTAAGTTCTGCTGATGTATTGCCTTTCCATAGAACAGATTAACCGAATCTCACCTTACAAAGTAGAAATTGCAAGCGATGGTAACTCACTGCTATTCCATACCCGATATGGATTGGTGTATGAGGTGGGGTTTGTGGAGGATTATACTTTCTTTGATAAAAATACTTATCAGTTTTTTATTGTAGAGAAGAATGGAAGTCGTTTTCTCAAAGATCCACTGGTGAAAGAAACTGTATGGGCTATTATTGAGGTGTTCTTTCGGGAGAACAGTAATGTTTTGCTCTATGTTTGTGATACATCGGATGGTAGGCAGGCTAGTCGTGACCGATTGTTTGATATTTGGTTTTATGAATATGAAAAACAGGAGGAATATATACATTTGACTGCCAAAGTGGAATCGGATTCGATTTATTATTTTGCTTCTGTGATATTAAAAATAACTCATCCTCATTTGGATGAGATAAAAGAGGCTTTTGACGTTTTTACGGAGGATATGAAAGATAAACTTTCTTAAGGAGATATGATAAGAATTGGATTATTATCCGATACCCATGCTTATTGGGATGAGAAATACCTGGAGTATTTTGAGCCGTGCGATGAGATTTGGCATGCCGGCGATATCGGTTCGGTGGAAGTGGCGGAGAGGTTGGCGGCGTTCCGTCCTTTACGGGCAGTCTACGGAAATATTGACGGACAGGCTATCAGGAAGCTCTATCCGCAGGTGAACCGTTTTACGGTGGATGACACCGAAGTGCTGATAAAACACATAGGAGGCTATCCGGGTAAGTATGATCCTTCGATAATCGGAAGTCTGATGACACGCCCGCCTAAGTTGTTCATTAGCGGGCATTCTCATATATTAAAGGTGAAGTACGACAAGACGTTGGATATGTTGCACATCAATCCCGGAGCTGCGGGGATGTCAGGATTTCATAAAGTGCGTACATTGGTGCGCTTTGTCATCGAGCGGGGGACGTTTAAGGACTTGGAGGTTATCGAGTTGGCGGATAAATAATTTTTCATATTATTTTTGTCATCTCGGATTTCTTTCCGACCTTTGCACTCAGTTTATGAATAACGAAGACGAACATGAAGGGAATTATTCTTGCCGGTGGTAGTGCCACTCGCCTCTATCCGCTTTCTAAAGCGATCTCCAAACAGATAATGCCTGTCTACGACAAGCCGATGATTTACTATCCGCTGTCTACACTGATGTTGGCGGGGATTCGTGAGATTTTGATCATCTCAACTCCGCGTGACTTGCCGATGTTCCGCGATTTGCTGGGGACGGGTGAGGAATTGGGTATGTCTTTCTCTTACAAAGTGCAGGAGCAGCCTAACGGGTTGGCGCAGGCTTTCGTGTTGGGAGCCGATTTCCTGAATGGAGAACCGGGCTGCTTGATTCTTGGAGATAATATGTTTTACGGGCAAGGTTTCTCCGCCATGCTTCGCCGGGCTGCCAATATAGAGAAGGGAGCTTGTATATTCGGCTATTATGTGAAAGACCCTCGCGCGTACGGCGTGGTGGAATTTGACGAACAGGGAAAGGTTATTTCGCTGGAAGAGAAACCGGCAGTGCCGAAAAGCAATTACGCCGTTCCCGGATTGTATTTCTATGATGCCACCGTGACGGAAAAAGCGGCGGCTCTTCGACCCTCGGCACGTGGAGAATACGAAATAACAGACCTCAACCGCCTGTATCTGGAAGAAGGCACTTTGAAAGTGGAACTTTTCGGACGCGGATTCGCGTGGTTGGATACGGGAAACTGTGACAGTCTGCTGGAGGCGTCCAACTTTGTTGCCACCATCCAAAACCGACAAGGTTTCTATGTCAGTTGTATTGAAGAGATAGCCTGGCGTCAGGGATGGATTCCGACCGAACAACTGCTGCTGCTGGGACAACGCCTCGAAAAGACCGAGTACGGCAAATATTTGATAGAACTGGCGAAACAATCCTAAAATCAACATAAAAAGTAAAATATGAAAACTTATCTAGTGACCGGTGCCGCAGGTTTTATCGGTGCAAATTACATCAAATACATCTTAGCGAAGCATAGCGATATAAAAGTCGTGATATTGGATGCATTGACGTATGCAGGTAACTTAGGGACAATTGCGAAAGACATTGACAATGAACGTTGCGTCTTTATCAAAGGTGATATCGGGAGCCGCGACGTGGTAGACAGCCTATTTGCTGAATATCGCTTTGATTATGTGGTGAATTTCGCTGCCGAAAGTCATGTTGACCGTAGTATTGAAAATCCACAACTGTTCCTGATAACCAATATTTTAGGAACACAGAACTTGCTGGATTGCGCACGCCGCGCATGGGTGATGGGTAAGGATGAACAAGGATACCCCACTTGGAGAAAAGGAGTGCGTTATCATCAAGTGTCTACCGACGAGGTGTATGGCTCGCTGGGAGCCGAAGGGTATTTTACGGAGACAACCCCGCTCTGCCCTCATAGTCCGTACAGCGCATCCAAGACGAGTGCGGATCTGTTTGTGATGGCTTATCACGACACTTATAAAATGCCGGTAACGATTACCCGTTGCTCCAACAATTACGGTCCGTATCATTTCCCGGAAAAACTGATTCCGTTGATTATCAAGAATATACTTGAAGGAAAACATCTGCCTGTCTATGGCGATGGAAGTAATGTGCGCGACTGGCTTTATGTGGAAGACCACTGTAAAGCTATCGACCTTGTTGTGCGTGAAGGACAGGAAGGCGAGGTGTACAACGTGGGTGGGCATAACGAGAAGACAAACCTCGAAATCGTGAAGCTGACAATCTCTACTATTCATCGGCTGATGACGGAACATCCGGAATATCGCCAGGTGCTCAAGAAACGGGTGAAAGATGAGAACGGGGAGATTTCCATCGATTGGATCAACGAAGAACTGATTACTTTCGTCAAAGACCGTCTGGGACACGACCAACGTTACGCCATTGACCCTACAAAGATAACAAATGCACTGGGCTGGTATCCCGAAACGAAATTTGAAGTCGGCATCGTGAAAACCATCGAGTGGTATCTGAACAACCAAACTTGGGTGGAAGAAGTGACCAGCGGAGATTATCAGGGATATTACGAAAAGATGTACGGAAAGTAGATTAAAAGAAGTGGTTAAATGGGGAATGATCTCGTTTTCAAAGAATCATCCCGATAGCTAAAAGAATTCCCATAAACAGCATATTACGTGAGGTCTCGCCTAATATGCTGTTTAATTTTTTACCGCTGTGTATTTTTACCATTCGCCTCCAGGTGAGGACGTGGGGAACCAGGTAAAGTTGCGGAAGAAGGGCAGCGTAAATATGTCCTTCGCGTAAGAAATATAGGCAGAGTAGGGAAGCCGAAATGCCTAGCAGCAGATAGAAATAGCGTCCGAACTTCTCACCGAAACGGACGATGACGGTCCGTTTTCCGCTACGGGCATCCGCTTCGCGGTCTCGATAATTATTGACAACTAACAGCGTGTCGATTAGTAGTCCGCAAATGATGGAGGCGATGGTGACATCCGGTGTCCACGTCAGTGCCTGCACGTAGTAAGTTCCGCCAACGGGAACAAATCCGAAGAAAATGATGACTAACACGTCTCCCCAACCGTTGTAGGAGAGGGGATAAGGTCCGGTAGTGTAAAGGAAGGCGAATAATACACAAAGCGCTCCTATGATGATCAACTCCCATCCGGCAAAAAGTAATAGCGTGCAGCCGATCAGGCAGGCAAGTGTGACGGTAACGGCAATTCCGGTTTTCATTGCCTGCGGTGAGATCCATCCTTGTGCGCAAGCACGTTCGGGACCCAACCGGTCTTCACGGTCGGTTCCTTTGAGGAAGTCGAAAAGATCGTTGATGAAATTTGCGGCTATTTGCATCAGACCGGCAAACAGGCAGCAGACAAGGGCAGGCAACCAATGGAAACGTCCGTCCATTACCGCCAGGGCTGTACCGATTAAAACCGGAGTGATAGCTCCTGTGAGAGTCTTAGGCCGTGCGGCTAATAGCCATGCTTTCAGTGAATTACGCTTTACTTCTTCCATGCTTTAATATTTTATAAAGAGTTTTGACGGACAAAGATACATGATTTTTCGTATCTTTGCACCCCTAAAAACTTCAAACTAAGAGAAGATGAAGAAATCTATTTATCCGTTTCTACTGCTGACGCTGCTTTTACTTGTTTCCTGTAAGTCGAAAAAGAGGATGGTAGCAACCTTGCCGCGTCCTGTTTTGAACACAGACTCCATTGTTGCGGATACGTCCAACGTCATAGCCGGACTGTTTGCTCCGGACCACTCGCAACTCAAAGATCTGAACGTTTCGAAAGGCAGGAAACGCAGAGCCAAGAAAGATAAATCTTCTGCTGATGCATATAAATCGGAGGATTGGGTACTTCGCGGTACGAAAATAACTTCTTCCGAAGTGGATGTTTCCTCCGTCTATTCAGGGGTGGATCGTGTCGTGAAATATGACTTTACCCATCGGGACGTTCCCGAAGCCTTCGAGGGTTTTCGCATCGCTTTTATCTCCGATTTGCATTATAAGAGTTTGTTGAAAGAGAAAGGGCTGAATGATTTGGTTCGTTTGCTGATTGCCCAAAAAGCGGATGTACTCTTGATGGGCGGCGATTATCAGGAAGGTTGTGAGTATGTAGAACCTTTGTTTTCGGCGCTTGCACGGGTGAAGACACCGATGGGGACCTACGGGGTGATGGGGAATAACGATTACGAGCGTTGTCATGACGAGATTATCCGCACGATGAAGCATTATGGAATGCATCCGTTGGAACACGAAGTGGACACACTCCGCAAGGACGGTCAGCAAATTATCATTGCCGGTGTGCGCAATCCTTTTGACTTGGGGCAGAACGGAAAGTCCCCCACGTTAGCCCTTTCTCCCAGAGATTTCGTTATCATGCTGGTGCATACTCCGGACTATGTGGAAGATGTTTCTGTAGCCAATACAGATCTCGCTTTGGCAGGGCATACGCATGGCGGACAAGTACGTGTATTCGGGATTGCTCCGGTGTTGAACTCGAATTACGGCACACGTTTCCTCACCGGCCTGGCTTATAATTCGGCTAAAATTCCTTTGATTGTAACCAACGGGATCGGAACCTCCCAATTACCAATTCGTATCGGTGCTCCGGCGGAGGTTATAATGATTACTCTGCATCGGTTGAAGGAATAATTACGCTTTCTATTTGCTCCCACACCTTCGGATGCAGGAAATACCGGACATCCTTTCCCGCCTTCAGCGCCTCACGAATGAATGTGGAGCTGATTTCAAACACTGGGGAATGGACGAGGCGGACAGTTTCCGGCAATTCTTCCGCTGCTACGGGAAAGCCGGGACGGGGGTAAATAATGATGTGGTTCTCTTTAATGATGCGCTCTGACTGAAACCAGCGGTCGAAACGCGCCCAATTGTCCGAACCGATGATGAGGTGAAACTCACGGTCGGGATAGGCTTCGCGCAATTTTTCGAGCGTATATACACTGTAAGAAGGACGGGGAAGATGAAATTCAAAATCCGAAGCACGGAAATGGGGGTAATCGCTGATACACAGTTCTACAAGCCGGAGACGCAGTTCGTCACTCCATAGCTCATCCTGCGTTTTCAGAGGGTTTTGAGGAGTAACCATGAACCAGATTTCATCCAAGCCTCCATACTCGCAAAGGTAATTGGCCAATGCGAGGTGTCCGATATGAATCGGGTTGAAAGACCCGCTGAATATTCCGGTTTTCAGTCGATGGCTTTTTTTCATTGGTTACTTTTTATTGGTTGTTTTTTTCATTGGATTGGTAACTCCCTTTTCCAACTTTAGTTTATTTCTCCATTTAGGAAAAACAATCGCTTGTCTGATAGTGACAAGTAGCAGAATGCCACTCATAAACCAGTGGTGAAAATAAAATCCTACCATAGCGAACAAAAAACTCACTATACCGGTAGTGGCACATAAATACATCCATGTTTTTGTCTGACTGTTTTGTTTTGCCATTTGTTCTATTTAGTCATTTGTTCTGTTTCATTTCTCCAGAAACTCCTTAATCACTTTCAGCGTTTCGGCTTTGGCCGTTTCTAGGTTATCATTCACGATGATGCAGTCAAATTGCGGAGCGAAGCTCAATTCATATTCCGCTTTGGCGATGCGGCTTTCTATCACTTCGGGAGTGTCTGTACCTCGTCCTTCCAATCGGCAACGCAATTCCTCCACCGAAGGCGGTTGGATAAATACCGACAACGCACGCTCACCGTAAAACTTCTTGATATTGCATCCGCCTACCACATCAACATCGAACACAACATTCTGTCCGGCTTCCAATTGCTTTTCCACCTGCTCTTTCAGCGTCCCGTAGTAACGGTCTTTATACACTTCCTCGTATTCCAAAAATTCGTTGTTCTCGATGCGGCTACGAAACTCTTCTGGAGTAAGGAAGAAATATTCCACCCCATGCTGTTCCGTTCCGCGTGGAGGACGGCTGGTGGCGGAGATAGAAAACGCAAGATTCAAATTCTGCGTCAGCAGATAATTGATGATTGTAGATTTCCCCGAACCCGACGGAGCGGAGAATATAATTAATTTGCCAGTCATAGTTAAATTAAGAATGAATAATTAAGAATGAAGAATGAAGGATGAGAGACGTTCGTCTACATCACGTTCAGTACCTGTTCTTTAATCTGTTCCAGTTCATCTTTCATCTGAACCACGATTTTCTGCATTTCGGCATGATTGGACTTGCTGCCCAGTGTATTGATTTCACGTCCCATTTCCTGAGCGATAAATCCCAATTTCTTGCCTTGTCCGTTGCCGCTTTCCAGCGTACTGATAAAATATTTCAGATGGTTGCTAAGGCGTTGTTTCTCCTCGTTGACATCCAACTTTTCGATATAGTAAATCAACTCCTGCTCCAGACGGTTTTTGTCGTAGTCCACACTCAGCGTCTTTTCGAGAGCGTCTGTGATACGTTCTTTCACCTTTTCCACACGTTCTTTCTCGTAAGGAGTAATCTTTTCGAGCAGGCTTGTGATGTTGGCAATCTTCTCGCGGAACTTCTTTTCCAGTGCAGCCCCCTCCTGTTTGCGGAAATCCACCAGATGTCCGATCGCTTCCGCTACGGCAGCGTGCACCGCTTGCCATTCTTCCTCCGTAAGTTCCTGAATTTCAGTCTTCGTCATCACGTCCGGCATACGGAGCAATGTCTGAAACCAGTCGGCAGGAAGAGGAATATTAAGATTTTCCGAGATAGCCAGAATCTGTTTGTAGTAGCCCTCCACAAGAGCCTGATTGATAGGAGTAGCGCTTTCCGCCCCCTCTTTCTTCTCGATCCACAGGCTGAAATCCACCTTGCCGCGTTCCAGCACTTTGGAAATCTCGTTACGGATTTCGATCTCTTTTTCACGATAAGCCGGAGCGATGCGAGTGGAAAGATCCATAGCCTTGCTGTTGAGCGACTTAATTTCTACATTTATTTTTTTATCAGGGAGTTCGGCTGTAGCTTTGCCGTAACCTGTCATCGATTGTATCATAAATCTTAAAGTTTTGTGCAAAAGTACACGATTATTTTAAGAATTGGAAATTATCATGTAAATTTGCGACAATTTAATAAGCTGATTTTTATGTCGTGTATACTGAA
>ENA-UOIV01000478-UOIV01000478.1-human-gut-metagenome-genome-assembly--contig:-C59-NODE-478-length-44294-cov-12.013065_pt1 | contig 44294 bp, 33 predicted proteins | sample MGYA00242333_ERZ723880 | MGnify/ENA metagenome assembly ERZ723880 | reverse complement strand
GCGCGTCCGGCTTTAGGAACACCGGAAGGCGGGCCCCGCCCTTTTTGTGACTGCCCGGGGCAAAAATACTGGAAATCTTAGATTTTCTTTGTTTACTTCTGTGGGAACTGTATAGCAAATCCACTTGTTTTTTAGAAATATATGGGATAAAATAATAATTACGAATCACAAAACGATCACAGGCCCGCAGACGGCCGGAAAGAAGGAGAGCATGAACCAGCTGGAACAGGATTCCCTGCGTTTTGTCGCCCTCCTTTCGAGGATGTACTTTGCAGAACGCGACCTCGACGGCGTGCTCGCGCGGATGACGGACGACGTGGAATGGATCGGCACCGGCCGCCAGGACGGCTGCCGCGGCATCCGCGAAGCGCGAAAGATGCTGGAGATGGAACGGCGCGTGTTCCACGGCTCCTTTTCCCTCGAGGAGGACGGCTACGAGGCCGCCGCCCTTACGGAGGAGCTCTGCCTTGTCACGGGGGAGATCTGCCTGCGGGAGAAGGACATGCCCGCCGGGCAGCCCGATCTGCTGCTGCGGGTGTCCTGCATCTGCCGCCGGGAGGCGGACGGCCTGAAGCTGCGCCAGCTGCACCTGTCGACGCCGAGCAGCGAACAGCTCGAAGGGGAATTCTTCCCGCACACCGTCTCGGAGGAGGGGACCGGCCGTCTCCGCCGGATGCTCAACGAGCGCACCGCCGAGCTGGAGGAGATGAACCGCGACCTCAACGCGCTGACCAACAATATCCCGGGCGGCGTCATCTGCTGCGAATACGGCGAGACCCTCAAGCTGATCCAGTACAGCGAGGGGTTCCTCTCAATGTTCGGCTATACGGCGGAGGAGCTGCAAACCCGGTTCCATAACAATTTCGCCGGGATGATCTATGAAAAGGACCTGCGCGGCGTCTGGGAGACGGCGCTCCGGCAGCTTGCGAAGAGCAACACCAAGGAGATCGAATACCGGGTGCGCTGCAAGGACGGGCGGCTGGTGTGGGTGCTCGACCGGGGACAGCTGGTGGAGGACGAGCGCGGCCGGAAATGGTTTTACTGCATCCTCATCGACATCACCCGCACCAAGAAGGCGCAGGAGGAGCTGCGCCTGAGCCTCGAGCGTCACCAGATCATCATGGACCAGACGACCGACATCATTTTTGAATGGGACATCAGCCGGGACTATCTCAGCTGTTCCTCCAACTACCACAAAAAATTCGGCTACCACGCGCTGAAGGAAAACGCAAGCGTCGCGATCGCCGGGGGCTCCCACCTGCATCCGGATGACATCGAGCGCTTCTGCCTGCTGGTGCGCAACGTCCGGGAGGGGACCCCCTACAGCGAGACGGAGTTCCGCATCGCGGACGCCGCGGGGAATTATATCTGGTGCCGGGTCCGCGCCACCCTTCAGGTGGACGAGAACGGCCGCCCCGCAAAGGCGGTCGGGGTGATCATCGACATCGACCGGGAGAAGCGCAGGACCCAGAAGCTCCAGGAGAAGGCGGAGCGGGACGCGCTGACGGGGCTCTACAACAAGGGCACGACCCAGACGCTGGTGGAAAAATACCTCGCGGAGGACGCGGGGGAGACGAGCTCCGCCCTGATGATCATCGACGTGGACAATTTCAAGCTCGTCAACGACCTCTACGGCCACCTGAGCGGCGACGCGATGCTCTCCGACGCGGCCAGCGCGCTCAAGAAGATGTTCCGATCGGGCGACGTGGTCGGCCGCGTGGGCGGCGACGAGTTCTGCGTGCTGATGCGCGGCATCCGCGACGCCGGGATCGTCTCGCGCAAGGCGGAGGACATCCTGAAGGTCTTCAGCGACCTGAGCAGGAAGGAAGCGGCGGGGGAGAACCTCTCCTGCAGCGTCGGGATCGCGCTCTATCCCCAGGACGGCGCGGATTTCAACACCCTTTTCTGCAACGCGGACCGGGCGCTCTACCGTGCGAAGGAACGGGGAAAGAACGGCTATGCCTTCCATTCGGAAGCGTCGGTCAGGGGACGGAGGGACAGCGTGCGGCTGATGCCGAGGACCTCGGTGGGCGCGCCGATCGATTCCGACCGCAACGCCGGCGTCATGGACGACCGGCTCGCGGAATATGTGTTCCACGTGCTCTACGGGGCGGCCGACGTGGAGGCGGCGATCCCGCTGATCCTCGAGATCGTCGGGCGGCAGTTCGACGTCTGCCGCGCCTATCTCTTCGAGATTTCGGAGGACGGGTGCAGCTTCCGCAACACCTTCGAGTGGTGCCGCGAGGAGGCCCGCGAAAAATTCGGCGAAACGGCCGGCGAGACGTTCGCCTGCGGGGATTTTTCCCGCCAGCTCGACATGCTCCGCGAGACGGGCGTCTTCTACTGCCGCGACACCTCGCTGCTGCCCGGTCCCGTGCGTGAACTGATGGAGCGGCGGGGGGTGCGCTCCGCCCTCCAGTGCGCCATCCACGACGGCGCGGAGCTGCACGGCGGGCTCGGCTTCGACGAGTGCCGCAGCAACCGCCTGTGGACGCAGAAGCAGGTCGACACCCTCACCTTCGTCTCCGAGATCGTGAGCGCCTTCCTGCTCAAAAAGCGGGCGCAGAGCCGTGCGAACCGGCTGGTCGGCAGCCTGGAGGCGGTCCTCAACCACCGGGATTCATGGGTATTCGTCGTCGACCGGGACAGCTTCGAGATCCTTTACGCCAACGCGCGGGCGCGGGCGCTTCTTCCCGGCCTGCGTGTCGGGGAGCGGTGCCATATGGCGCTGTTCGGGAGCCCGGAGCCCTGCACCGGCTGCCCCGTGCTGCTGGAGGGTTCCCCCGCGGGCGCCGAGGTGTACAGCCCCCTGCTCAGGAAGCGCTTTTCCGCCCGCATGGAGGAGGTCGCGTGGTCGGGGGAGCGGCGCGCGTTCCTGCTGACCTGCTGCGAGACCGAGCCGGTAACCACCTGATGAAAGAGCCCCGCCATTCGGCGGGGCTTTTTGATGCCGCTCTGTCATTTGTGAAGTTTTTTCGTGTAATTATTGTGTAATCACAAATAGAAGGCATAAAAATTGAAAAAGTTTGTGGATAAATTTGACTTGTGAAAGGGGGAATCCAATGATATAATAGAAAAAATTTGTCCGGGACCTTTCGGATGCAGGGGACCGGAGGTGGAGGTTTTCGAGTATGGCGACGCATCTGCTCGATTTGCAGCAGCTTTCCATTGGGGAAATCAATGATCTTCTCGACCTGGCGCAGCATTACCGGGACGGGGGCCCGCTTCCCGATTGCAGCGGCGCTATTGTTGCCAATTTATTTTTTGAGAATTCGACCCGCACTCAGTATTCCTTCCAGACGGCGGAAGAGAGACTGAATATGCGGGTCATTTCTTTTGTCCCGGAGACCTCGTCGCTCCAGAAAAACGAGAGCTTCTACGACACGGTCAAGACCTTCGACTCGTTCGGCGTGAACGCGCTGGTCATCCGCCACAGCGAGAACGAATACTACAACGACCTCGTCGGGCATGTCCGCGCCGCGATCTTAAACGGCGGCGACGGCACCGGAAGCCATCCAACCCAGAGCCTCCTCGATCTGCTGACGATCCGGCAGGAATTCGGCGGCTTCAAGGGGCTCAAGGCGGTCATCGCAGGGGACATCGCCCACTCGCGGGTGGCGCACACCAACTATGACATCATGACACGCCTGGGGATGGAGGTCGTGATGAGCGGCCCGAAGGAATACATGGAGGACCGCTACCCCTACGAGCCGTTCGACGAGGCGGTCGCCACGAGCGACGTGGTCATGATGCTGCGGGTGCAGCGGGAACGCCACCCCGACGGCACCCCCTTCGATCCCGCGCGCTACCACAGGGAGTACGGGCTTTCGGCCAAACGCGCCGCCTCGATGAAGAAGGGCGCGATCATCATGCACCCCGCGCCGGTCAACCGGGGGGTCGAGGTCGCGGACGAGGTGGTCGAGTGCCGCCGCAGCCGCATCTTCAAGCAGATGGAAAACGGCGCCTTCGTGCGCATGGCCGCGCTGGTGCGCGCACTCGAGAGCTGATGGCGCTGCTCATCCAAAACGGGCGCGTCTTCAGGGAGGGCAGGCTGGAACGTGCCGACCTGCTCGTCGAGGGGGACCGGATCGCGGCGATCGGGGAGGGCCTCCCGCAGGCGCCGGGCGCGCGGGTGTTCGACGCCTCCGGCTGTGTGGTATCGCCGGGCTTTACCGACCTGCACGTCCACCTGCGCGAGCCCGGCTTCTCCCACAAGGAGACGGTCGCCTCGGGCACCGCGGCGGCCGCCGCGGGCGGGTTCACGACGGTATGCGCGATGCCAAACGTCTCGCCTGTGCCCGACAGCCCCGCGCGCCTTCTGCCGCAGGCGCGCCGGATTGCGCGGGACGCGCGGGTGCGCGCGGTTCCCTACGCGGCAATCACCCGCGGGCAGCGGGGGGAGGCGCTCTCCGAAGTCGCCGCGCTTGCCCCGCACGTCGCCGGTTTTTCGGACGACGGGCGCGGGGTGCGGTCGGAGGAAACGATGCGCGCGGCGATGGAGCGCGTCGCGGCGGCGGGGAGCTTCGTTGCCGCCCACTGCGAGGTGGAAGCCCTCATCCCGGCGGGCGGCTGCTGCCACGACGGGGCGTTCGCGCGGGCACAGGGCTTCCCGGGCATCCCGTCGGAGAGCGAATACGCGGAGATCGCGCGGGACATCCGGCTTGCCGCCGAAACGGGGTGCCGCCTGCACATCTGCCACCTCTCGACGAAGGAGGGGGCCGCGCTGGTGCGCAAGGCGCGAAAACGCGGCCTGCCGGTCACCTGCGAGGCGGCGCCCCACAACCTGCTCCTCTGCGACGGGGAGATCCCGGCGGATGAGGGACGGTTCAAGATGAACCCGCCGCTGCGCGCGGCGGACGACCGCGCCGCGCTCGTTGAAGCGCTGCTCGACGGTACGATCACGGCAATCGCCACCGACCACGCGCCGCACACGGCGGAGGAGAAGTCGGGCGGCTTCCGGGGGAGCCTCTATGGGGTCGTGGGCCTCGAGACGGCGTTCCCGGCGCTCTACACCGGGCTGACGGAGCCGGGGCTACTGCCGCTCGGGCGGCTGCTGGAGCTGTTGACGGCGGGGCCGCAGGAAATTTTGGGGGAGCGGCGGACGCTCGCGCCGGGGGAGGAGGCCTCCCTCACGGTGCTGGACCTGCGGACGGCGCGAAAGGTGGAGCCGGAGCGGTTTTTGAGCCGCGGCAGGGCGACCCCCTTCGCGGGGCGGACGCTGCGGGGCTGGCCGGCGCTCACGCTCTACCGCGGAAAAGAGGTCTACCGGCGCTGGCCGGGAATTCAGACAGAGGGGTGACAGGATGGAAAGACCACGGAAGAAGCTGGTGTTTGAAAACGGCCGGGTATTCGCGGGCGAGGGGTTCGGCGCGGATGCCGACGCGGTGTGCGAGGCTGTTTTCAACACCTCGATGGTCGGGTATCAGGAGATCTTCTCCGACCCGTCCTACTGCGGGCAGTTTGTCTGCATGACCTATCCGCTGATCGGCAACTACGGGCTCGCGGCGGACGATTACGAGACGAAGACGCCGCGCATCGGCGGCTTCATCGTGCGGGAATATAACGACAGCCTCTCCAACTTCCGCGCGGCGCGGACCCTTTCGGAGGTGATGGAGGAGTACGGCGTCCCCGGCATCGCGGGGCCAGACACCCGGGCGATTACCCGGATGCTCCGCAGCGAGGGGAGCATGCGCGCGCTGCTGACGGACGCTGACACGCCCGACGCGGCGGCGCTTGAACAGCTGGCCGGCACGCCCGTCCCGCGCGACCAAGTCGCGCGGGTGAGCTGCAAAAAGCCCTGGCGCTGCCGCACCGCCAACGCGCGCTATTCCGTCGTGGCGGTCGACTGCGGCGTCAAGCACAACATCATCCGCTCGCTGGCGGCGCGCGGCTGCGACGTGACGGTCGTGCCTTACGATACCCCCGCCAAAGCGGTGCTGGCGATGGAACCGGACGGGCTCTTCCTCTCGAACGGGCCGGGCGACCCGCGGGACGTCCCCGAGGCCACCGCGCTCGTGCGGGCGCTCCAGGGCAGGCTGCCCATCTTCGGCATCTGCCTCGGCCACCAGCTCATCGCGCTTGCGAACGGCGCGCGCACCTATCAGCTCAAATTCGGCCACCGCGGCGGCAACCACCCGGTTAAAAATCTGCTGACCGGCAGGATCGAGATCACGAGCCAGAACCACTCGTTCGCGGTCGACCCGGAGAGCCTTTCGGGGACCGGCCTTACGGTGACGCACCAAAACCTGCTCGACGGCACGGTCGAGGGACTGGAAAACGCGGACAAACGCATCTTCTCGGTGCAGTACCACCCCGAGAGCGCGCCCGGTCCGCAGGATTCGGCCTACCTGTTCGACAAGTTCATCGCCTCGATCGAGGCGTTTTTAACAGAGAGGGGGGACCGGGATGCCGAAGCGTACTGATATCCGCAAGATCCTCGTGATCGGCTCGGGCCCGATCGTCATCGGCCAGGCGGCCGAGTTCGACTACTCGGGCACCCAGGCCTGCCTCGCGCTGCGGGAGGCGGGCTACACCGTCGTGCTCGTCAACTCCAACCCGGCGACGATCATGACCGACACCGACGTCGCCGACCGCGTCTATATCGAGCCGCTCACGCTGGAATTTGTGGCGCGCATCATCCGCAAGGAGCGCCCCGACGCGCTCCTGCCGACCCTCGGCGGGCAGACGGGGCTCAACCTCGCCATGCAGCTCGCCAAAAAGGGGGTGCTGGGGGAGTGCCGGTGCGAAATTCTCGGCACCGGCTTCGACGCGATTGAGCGCGCCGAGGACCGCGAACTCTTCAAGGAGCTCTGCGCCGCGACGGGGGAGCCGACCCTCCCGAGCGACGTCGCCACGACGGTGGCGGAGGCGTATGAGAAGGCGCGCGCCATCGGCTATCCGGTGGTCCTGCGCCCCGCCTTCACCCTCGGCGGCACGGGCGGGGGCTTCGCGGAAAACGACGCGGAGCTCGGTCCTCTCGCGGAAAACGCCCTGCGCCTTTCGCCCGCCGGGCAGGTGCTCGTCGAAAAGAGCATCAAGGGCTACAAGGAGATCGAATACGAGGTCATCCGGGACAGAAACGACACGGCGCTCGCCATCTGCAACATGGAGAACGTCGACCCGGTGGGCATCCACACGGGGGATTCGATCGTCGTCTGCCCGAGCCAGACCCTCACCAATAAGGAGTACCACATGCTGCGGGACGCCGCCCTGCGGCTCATCCGCGCGCTGGGCATCGAGGGGGGCTGCAACGTGCAGTTCGCGCTCGACCCCGACTCCTTCCGCTACTACGTGATCGAGGTGAACCCCCGCGTCTCCCGCTCCTCCGCGCTGGCGAGCAAGGCGAGCGGCTACCCGATCGCGCGGGTGTCGGCGCTCATCGCGGTGGGCTTTACCCTCGACGAGATCGCCCTCGCCAACACCCCCGCGAGCTTCGAGCCCGCGCTCGACTACGTGGTCACCAAAATCGCGCGCTTCCCCTTCGACAAGTTCGACAAGGCCAGCCGCCTGCTCTCCACCCAGATGAAGGCGACGGGCGAGGTCATGGCGGTCGGGCGCACCTTCGAGGAGAGCCTGCTCAAGGCGGTGCGCAGCCTCGAGGCGGGCGCGAACTGCCTGTGGCTTGAAAAGTTCGACGCCGCGCCCGACGCGGAGCTGTGGGAAATCCTGCGCAATCCGACCGACGAGCGGCTGTTCGCCATCGCCGAGCTGCTGCGGCGGGGCGCGCCGGTGCGGAGGATCTGCCGGACGACGAAGATCGACCGGTTCTTTGTGGAAAAGCTCGCGGGCGTCGTCTCCTTCGAGCGGGAGCTCGCGGCGCGCCCCGGCGACCTCGAGCTCCTGCGCCGCGCCAAGCGGATGGGGATTTCGGACGGCTGCGTCGGGCGGCTGTGGGGGAGGAGCGAGTCGGAGATCTTCCTCCTGCGGAGGGAAAACGGCCTTCTGCCCGTCTACAAGATGATCGACACCTGCGCCTCCGAATTCGAGAGCTACGTCCCCTACTTCTACTCGACCTACGAGGAGGAAAACGAAAGCGTCGTGACCACCCGCAAAAAAATCGTCGTGCTCGGCTCCGGCCCCATCCGGATCGGGCAGGGGGTGGAGTTCGACTACTCGACCGTCCACGCGATCTGGGCCATCCGGGAGGCGGGGTACGAAGCAATCATCATCAACAACAACCCCGAGACGGTCTCGACCGACTACACGGTGAGCGACAAGCTCTACTTCGAGCCGCTCACCGTCGAGGACGTCATGAACGTGCTGACGCTCGAAAAGCCCGACGGGGTCGTCGTGACGCTCGGCGGCCAGACGGCGATCAACCTGGCGGCGCGGCTCGACGCGCTGGGGGTGCCGCTCGCCGGGACCGGTTGCGAGGCGATCGGCCGGGCGGAAAACCGCGGCAGCTTCGAGGCGCTCATGGAGCGGCTGGTCATCCCGCAGCCGGAGGGACGCGCGGTGACGACGCTCGAAGAGGGGCTCGAGGCCGCGAAATCCCTCGGCTACCCGGTGCTCGTGCGGCCGAGCTTCGTGCTCGGCGGGCGGGCGATGCAGATCGTCGTCTGCGACGACGACCTGCGCCGCTACCTCTCCGAGGCGGTGCGCGCGAGCGAGGACGCGCCGGTGCTCGTCGACCGGTACGTCGAGGGCAAGGAACTCGAGGTCGACGCGGTGTGCGACGGGACCGACGTCTTCATCCCCGGCATCATGGAGCACGTCGAGCGCACGGGGGTGCACTCGGGCGACTCGATCAGCGTCTATCCGACCTTCTCGGTGAGCGGGTCGGCCTGCCGGACGATTGTCGACTACACGGTGAAGCTGGGGCTCGGAATCGGCATCAAGGGCCCCTTCAACATCCAGTTCATCGTCGATCCACAGGAGAAGGTGCACGTCATCGAGGTGAACCCCCGGTCGTCGCGCACGGTGCCCTTCCTCTCCAAGGCGACGGGGATCAACCTGGCGGGCATCGCCGCCAGAGTGGCGCTCGGCCAGTCCCTCCGGGAGCAGGGCTATGAAACCGGCGTCGCGCCGAGGCGGGACCGCTGGTACGTCAAATGCCCCGTCTTCAGCTTCTCAAAAATCCGGGGCGCGGACGCCTATCTCTCGCCCGAAATGAAGAGCACGGGCGAGGCGCTCGGATGCGACAAGACCCTCTACCGCGCCTTCTACAAGGCGCTCAAGGCGGCGGGGCAGCGGGTGGTCAACTACGGGACCGTCCTCTTCACGATCGCCGACCGGGACAAGGAGAAGTCGCTGCCCTTCGCCCGGCGGTTCTACGAGTTGGGCTTCAACATCGAGGCGACGCAGGACACCGCCAACTTCCTCAAGCGGCACGGCATCCGGACCCGCCTGCTCCACAAGATCAGCGAGGGCTCGGAGGAGATCCCCGACAGTCTGCGCGCCGGGCATGTGACCTACGTGGTCAACACCCTCGGCCCCGGCTGCGGGGAAAACCCGGCCAAGGACGGCTACCGCATCCGCCGGCTCGCGGTGGAGCATAACGTGACGATCTTCACCTCCCTCGATACCACGGCCGTGCTGCTCGACGTGCTCGAGGAGCTGACCGTCGGCGTTTCGACGATCGATGCGGGGAGGGGGGACGCCGATGTATAAAAACGCCCTCTACCGGGTGGCGGAAAACCGCCCCATCGCGCGGGAGGTCTTCCGGATGCGCCTTCTCGGCGACACCCGCTGGATCACGGCCCCCGGACAGTTCGTGAACGTGCGCGTGGACGGGTGCTACCTGCGCCGTCCGATCAGCGTCTGCGACTGGGACGGCGGCGGACTCACCCTCGTCTACAAGGCGGTGGGGAAGGGGACGCGCCTGCTGTCCCGAGCCCTCCCCGGCGAAATGCTCGACCTGCTGACCGGGCTGGGCAACGGCTACGACCCTTCGGCGGCGAGGGGGAGGCGGACGGTCCTCATCGGCGGCGGGGTGGGCGTGCCGCCCCTCTACGGCCTCGCCAGGCGGCTCGCGCTCGCCGGCGAGCCGCCCGCCGCGGCGCTCGGCTTTCAGACGGCGGCCGACGCCTTTTTGGCGGAGAGCTTCCTGACGCTCGGCTGCGAGGTGCTCGTCGCCACGGCGGACGGCAGCCTCGGGGAGCGGGGCTTCGTCACGGAGCCGCTTTCCCGGCTCGATTACGGTTATTACTTCGCCTGCGGCCCCGAGCCGATGCTCGCCGCCGTGCACGCGCTCGGGCGCGAAAAGGGCGCGGAGGGCCAGCTCTCCTTCGAACGTCGGATGGGCTGCGGGTTCGGCGCCTGCATGAGCTGCTCCTGCGAAACGCTAGCGGGCCCCAGGCGCATCTGCGTCGAGGGGCCGGTGCTCCGGTCAGGGGAGGTGCGGTTCTGATGGACACTTCGGTAAAGCTCGGGGAGCTTACCCTCCAAAACCCGGTCGTCCCGGCGAGCGGGACCTTCGGGTTCGGCCATGAGATGGCAAAGTGGTACGACCTCAACCGCCTCGGCGCCGTCGCGCTCAAGGGGACGACGCGGGAGGCGCGCTTCGGCAACCCGACGCCCCGCGTCGCCGAATGCGAGGCGGGGCTCTTAAACGCGGTGGGGCTCCAAAACCCCGGCGTGGAGGCGGTCGTCCGGGAGGAGCTGCCCAGGCTCCGCGCGGTCTACTCCGGGCCGGTGATCGCGAACGTCTGCGGCTTCTCGGCGGAGGAATACGTGGAGGTCGCGCGGCGGTTCGACGAGGCGGGCGCGGACATCCTCGAGATCAACGTGAGCTGCCCCAACGTGAGGCACGGGGGCCTTGCGTTCGGCGCTTCGCCCGAGGCGGCCGCGGCGATCACGGCCGCCGTCAAAGCGGCGGTAAAAAAGCCGGTCTACATGAAGCTCTCCCCCAACGCGGCCGACATCGCGGCGGTCGCACGGGCGTGCGAGGAGGCGGGCGCGGACGGGCTGACGCTCATCAACACGCTGCTCGGGATGCGCGTCAACCCGCGCACCGGCCGCCCGCTCGTCTCGACGGTCACGAGCGGCTTTTCCGGCCCCGCGATCAAGCCGGTCGCCCTGCGGATGGTTTTTGAGGTGTGCAGGGCGGTGAAGATCCCGGTCGTCGGGGTGGGCGGGATCGCCAGCGCGGACGACCTGCTGGAATTCCTCTCGGCGGGCGCGAGCGCGGTGCAGATCGGCGCGCAGAACCTCGTCGACCCATACGCCTGCCTGCGCGTGGTGGAGGAGCTTCCGAAAAGGATGGAGGAATACGGGATCCGCGATTTAAAATCGATCATCGGGAGGACGGGAAATGGCCAATAAAGACGTGATTATCGCTTGCGACTTTGGGACCCGGGAGGAGACGCTCACGTTCCTCGACCGGTTCACGGCGGAAAAGCCCTATGTCAAGATCGGCATGGAACTCTTTTACGGGGAGGGCCCGCAGATCGTGCGGGAGGTGAAGGCGCGGGGGCACCGGGTCTTCCTCGACCTGAAGCTGCACGACATCCCCAACACGGTGCGCCGCGCGATGAAGAACCTCGCAAAGCTCGGCGTCGACATGACGAACGTCCACGCGGCGGGCACGATCGAGATGATGAAGGCGGCGCGCGAGGGGCTGACGGAGGGCTCGCAGGGCCGCCGCCCGCTGCTCATCGCGGTGACGCAGCTCACCTCGACGAGCGAGCCGCGGATGCGGGAGGAGCTGCTCATCCCTGCCCCGATGGGCGAGGTGGTGACGCGCTACGCCGCCAACGCCCGCGCGGCGGGGCTCGACGGGGTGGTGTGCAGCCCGCTCGAGGCGGCGCTCGTCAAGGGGAGCTTTAGCGGCGGCTTCCTGGCGGTGACGCCCGGCATCCGCTATCCGGACGCGCGCGCGGACGACCAGGCCCGCGTGACCACCCCCGCCCGGGCGCGGGAGCTCGGCGCGGACTACATCGTCGTCGGGCGGCCGGTCACGGCGGCGGACGACCCGGTGGGGGCCTACCGCCGCGTCAGATTTGATTTTCTGGGGGAGTGATGAGGATGCGGACAGAGACGAAGATCGCAAAGGACCTGCTTTCCATCGGGGCTGTATTCCTGCGCCCCGATGAGCCGTTCACCTGGGCGAGCGGCATCCGCTCGCCCATCTACTGCGACAACCGCATCATCCTCTCCCATCCCGCCGTCCGGCGGGAGGTGGAGGCGGCGCTGGCGGCGCTCGTGAAGGAACGCTATCCCGGCTGCGGGCTGCTCGCCGGGACGAGCACGGCGGGCATCGCCCACGCCGCCTACGTGAGCGAAATCCTCGGCCTGCCGATGTGCTATGTGCGCGGCGCGGCCAAGGACCACGGACGGGGGAACCGCATCGAGGGACGCGCCGAACCGGGGGCGAAGGTCGTCGTGATCGAGGACCTCATCTCGACGGGCGGCTCGGTGCTCGAGGTGGTGGACGCGCTGCGGCAGGCTGGCTGCGAGGTGCTCGGCATCGCGTCGATCTTCACCTACGGGCTTGAGAAGGGTGTGAAGCGCCTCGCCGACGCGGGAGTCCAAAACGCCTCCCTCTCCTGCTACGACGCGCTGCTTGCCGCGGCTGTGGAGGAGGGCGTGATCGCGCGGGAGGATGTGCCCCGGCTCGAACGGTTCCGCCAGAATCCGCAGGACGGGGGCTGGATGACCCTGTGACGCAAAATCCGCATTGACATCCGCCCGCCGCGGTGGTATTTTATCTCGTGGAATTCATGGATGAAGGAGAGTTTACAATGCACCAGATGAAATACAGCAGCATCGCCTTCGACGTGCCCATCTGCGAGGAACTGATCGCGGCGGAGCTGGAAAGCAACCGTGTCCCGCTGCCGAAGATGACCCCGGAGGAGCACATCCGCGACGCGCTCGCCCATCCCATCGGCACGGGCACGCTCGACACGGTCGTGAAGGCGGGGGAGACGGTCTGCGTCGTTATCCCCGACACCACCCGCAAATGGCAGTCCCCGGCAATCTACGTGCCGATTCTCGTGGAGGAGCTGAACGCCTGCGGCGTGCGGGACGAGGACATCCTCATCGTCAGCGCGACGGGCACCCACCGCCGCCAGACCCGCGAGGAGTGGGCCGGCCTCGTGGGTGAGGAGATTCTCGGCCGCGTCCGGTGCGAGGACCACGTCTGCACCGACGACGCGAACCTCAAATTCATGGGCGTCACCTCGCGCGGCACGCCGGTGTGGCTCAACGCCCACGCGATGGCCTGCGACAAGCTGATTTTGACGGGCGGCGCGGTCTATCACTTCCTCGCGGGATACGGCGGGGGCCGCAAATATGTCCTGCCGGGCATCGCCGGGCGGGAGACGATCATGAAAAACCACAACCTCGCGCTCAACGAGGGCTTCGGGAGCGGCTCCAACCCGATGGTGCGCAGCGCGAACCTGACCGGGTCGAACCCCTTCCACGCGGACATGGCGGAGGCGGCGGAGCTGGCAAAGCCCTGCTTTCTGCTGAACGTCGTCGCGGACGGGGACTTCAACATCATCCGCGCCTTCGCGGGGGACTATATCGAGGCGCACGCGGCGGCCTGCAAGCTGGTGGACGACATCGACGGGGTTTACGTGGAGGAGCGCACCCCGCTGGTGATCGCGTCGGCGGGGGGCTATCCCAAGGACATCAACCTCTACCAGACCTCCAAGACGCTCAGCAACGCGCGGGCGGTGGTCACGGACGGCGGGACGATGATCCTGCTGTCCGAGTGCCGCGAGTCGTTTGGCGACGCGGACTGCGCGCGCCAGATCTGCGGATTCGACAATATGCTCGACCGGGAGCGCGACCTGCGGGAGAACTTTTCGATCGGCGCGTATGTCGGGTTCCTCTTCTGCGAGAGCGCGGAGCGGTACCGGTTCATCATGGTGACGGACATCCCGAAGGAGAAGTTCGCCAAAACGAAGATCCACGCGGTCAAAACGCTCGGGGAGGCGCTCGCGCTCGCGAAGGAGCTCAACGGCGGCTCGCTGGAACTGCGCACGACCCTGCTGCCCCACGGCGCGAACACCCTGCCGAAATTCCGGGACGGGCAATAAAATTTTATGCCGTTTTTTTACAAAAACAGCTCCCGGCAGGTGACAAACCGGGGGCGCGGGTGTTACAATAGAGGTAACCAAACAGGAAGGGGTGTCAGCTATGAGAAAATTTACCATCCGCTTAAAGGAGATCAACGACGTCAAGGAGTTTGTCAACACCGTATCCAGATTTGAGGAGGACGTGGATCTCGTCTCCGGCCGCTATACCATCGATGCGAAATCGATCATGGGCATCTTCAGCATCGATTTGGCCAAGCCGATCGAAGTGATCGTCCACGGCGACAACGAAGCCCGTTACGCCGAGGCGCTCAAGGCCTATATCATCTGAATCAGGCGGTATCCTGAGGGCGCGCCCCGCTTTGGGGCGCGCCCTTGTTGCATTGCGCCGGCCGATCGGGTACAATGGACGGAGGAAAGGGGGGCGTTTGTGATGGAAAAGCCCGCGCGGCTGGAATATTTTGGGACGCTCGGCCCCGCCTGCGCCGACCCCGGCATTCTGACGGAGCTCTTCGAGGCGGGGATGACGGGGGTGCGGCTCAACCTGTCGCACACCTCGCTTGACCGGTGCGGCGGCTGGCTTCGCAGCCTGCGGGAGGCCGCCTCCCGCACAGGTGCGCGCCCCGAGCTGCTCATCGACCTGCGCGGTCCCGAGCTGCGGGTCGGGGAACTGGCCGTCCCCGTGCGGCTCGCGCGGGGGGAGAGGGCCGTGCTCGGCGAAGGCGGCCTGCCGGTCCCCGGGCTGATCTTCTCCGCGCTGCGCCCGGGGCAGGAGATCCTGCTCGACGACGGCGCGCTTCTCCTGCGCGCCCTGCGCTGCGATGAAAAAAGCGCGGACTGTGAGGTGCTGCGCGGCGGAACTCTGCAATCCCGCAAAAGCATCGCCCTGCCCGGGGCGGCGCTGCATCCGCCGACCTTGCAGGAGAGCGACCGCGAAAACCTCGCGCGCATCGGGGAATGCGGCGTGACCGGCGTGATGCTTCCCTTTGTGCGGGGCGCGGACGACCTGACCGCCCTGCGGGACGCGCTATCGGCGGCGGGGGCGGAGGGCACGCGCGTCTTTGCCAAGCTCGAAAACCGGGAGGGCCTCGCAATGCTGCCGGAGCTTTTGCCCCACGCGGATCACATTGTGATCGCGCGCGGCGACCTCGGCAACGATCTGCCCCTCTGGGAGCTGCCCGCGGCGCAGAAATCCGCGGCGGAAACCTGCCGCGCGGCGGGAAAACCGTTCATGGTGGTCACCCAGCTGCTCCATTCGATGCACCACAGCGCGGTGCCCACCCGCGCCGAGGTGTGTGATATCTTCAATGCCGTGCTCGACGGCGCGTCCTCCCTCATGCTGACGGGGGAGACGGCGGTGGGGGAGCACCCCGCCGCGGCGATGCGCGTTTTGGTAAAGACCGGGGAAGAGGCGCTGCGCTGGCGCGCGGCGCATTGAGCGGACCGTCCGTTCGACCGGACGCGTCAAAATTTCCTCCGTAATTGGGAATTTTATATTGACAAGCCCCCCATTGGATGCTATAATAAATCTCGCGGTCTGAATTAGGACCGCCGCAAAAATTGGGGGCGTAGCTCAGCTGGGAGAGCGTACGGTTCGCATCCGTAAGGTCGAGAGTTCGATCCTCTTCGTCTCCACCAAAAAAACAACTGCTATCGAATCAGATAGCAGTTGTTTTTTTGCCTGTGAGACAAATTTCTCGTGCGCGTGCCGTCATCGAATATAAGCGGATTCTGGACGGCAAACGCCGCCTTATTCCTCCATCATGTAGTAACGCCGTTTCCCCTTGGAAATGAACTTATACTCAATTGCCTCGGTGGGACAGCCGCAGATGCAGGCCATGCAGTGGGTGCAGTTCCCCTTCCAGACAGGCTTCCCATCCACCATTTCGATGTTGTTTAGTGGGCACCGCTTTGCGCACTTGCCGCAGGAGACACAGGCGTCCGAGACTGTAAAGCCCTTGTCTTTGATATAAAACCGATAATAGAGCGGATTGAACGGCCCGCTGATAAAGCGGCCCCCCAAAGAAACCGGTGTCTTGGTGAACGGCCCACCCCGCTCGATCTGCCGGGCAAGTCCGGAAAGAACCGGTTTCGCCCGGGCGATCATGGCTGCGCATTCGCTCTCACTGGGCGCTGCGGACAGGGCAATATAGTTCTCCGGCATCTGTACCGATGCAAGCCCCCGGTAAGTCAATCCGGTTTCCCCGCACAGCTTCGCGGCGTAGGCCGCCGCGTTCCCCTCGGTGCCGCCGCCGCGGGTCAGGACAAAATAGGCGTCCCGGCTACCTTCAAATTTCATCTCCCGAATCCACTGCTCCACCACCTTCGGCACACGCCAGGCATAGATCGGTGCGACAAACACCAGCGGACGTTCCGAATGGAACGTCTTTTTTTCTCCCTTTTTCAAGCAGTCATTGATAAAAACCAGTTCATCGCCCAGCTCCGCCGCGATTTGTTTCGCCGCAAGCTGGCTGTTGCCGGTGCCGCTGAAATAAAAGACCATTGATCATGTACCTCCGCGTCAATCTTTCATGATGTAATATCTGCGGTTACCCTTGGAAGCGGATTTATACTCGATTGCCTCGGTGGGACAGCCGCCGATACAAGCCATGCAATGAGTGCAGTTTCCGTTCCAAACCGGCTTTCCGTCCGAAATGCGGATATTGTTCAGCGGGCACCGCTGGGCGCATTTGCCGCAGGAAACGCAGGCTTCCGACGCGGCAAAGCCCTTGTCATGGACAAAAAGGGCGTAAAACAGCCCGTTGACCGGCCCGCTGTTCATCCGGTCCTTGAACGAGATGGCGGCTTCGGGAAACGGTTCCCCCTTTTGTATCAGCGCGGCCAATGATGCTATGCGCTCCCCGGCTTTTTCCAGGATCGCCGCGCATTCCGCCTTGTCCGGCGTGTTGGAAAGTGCCACATAGTTATTCGGCATGGCGACCAGCGCCAGACCCGAGAAGCGCAGTCCCTTTTCCCCACAGAGCTTCTTTGCGTAGGCGGCGGCATTGCCCACGCTCCCGCCGCAGGTCAGGACAATATAGATGTCTTTCGTCCCCTCAAACTCCGTCTCACGAATCCACCGCTCCACCACCTTTGGCATCTGCCAGGCATAGGTGGGAGCCACGACCACCAGTGGGCGTTCCGAATGGAACGCCTCTTTTTCGCCTCTTTTGAGGCAAGCATTGATGGAGACAAGCTCATCCCCGAGCAGTTCCGCAATTTGCTTTGCCGCCCGCTGGCTGTTGCCGGTACCGCTGAAATAAAAAACCATTCCCATACACTCCTTCTCTTATTCAGGTTCGATCCCGCTGACCATCTGCTTCAGATATTCTTTCGCCTGCTCCTTGGAGCACGCCTTTTTGTCCAGATATTTCCACTCCAAAATAATCAGGATCACCTGGCTGTACAGGTTCGCCGCCATATCCTGAGGCACCTTGAAGCGGTGGGAATCCGGATTGCTCTTAAAGGCCGCCGACATATTGGACAGCAGGTAAAACCGGATCTGATTGATGAGATACAGGTTGGGCGGATTATTCTTTAAGACCCGCTCCATCGTCTCCCTGTTTTGATCTAAAAAATCGAAGCAGTTCTCCATCAGCGCGTTCATCCGCTGCACACAAGTTTCCGCATCCCGGCAGCCGCTGTCCAGCCGGTCACGCGCAGTCTTGAAGCAGTATTCCAGCAAATCGTATTTGTCGTCAAAATAATTATAGAAGGTGGCCCGGGGCAGCATGGCCTTTTCGCACAGTTCCCCGACGGCGATCTCCTCGAAAGATTTTTCAGAGAGTAAAGAAAGCAGCGATTGCTGGAGAGAATAAAGGGTGCGGCTTGCTCCGATGGTCAACTTTTTCGTCAAGTCATATTTCAATTTTTGTAGCTCCTTTGACAAATTTTTGGTTTTGTCTAAATTTCTACGTCCGTTTAATTCTGTCACTTGCCTTTCCATGAAAACCATTATAGACTAAAGACGAAATTCAGACAAGTGCAAAAATATGAACATTTGAAAGCACAAGGATATGGATGCGGAAATGGCCTGTTCCGCCACAATCAAAAATCAAAGCGAGGTTTCAAATATGGAATATCCCCATTTGTTTACACCCGGGAGGATCGGCCCGGTGACGGTCAAAAACCGTCTGGTCATGACCGCCATGTGTGTCGGGCTCGCCCACCACGACGGCGCGGTGAGCGACGCGCTTGCTGCCTATTACGAAGAGCGGGCCGCCGGAGGCGTGGGGCTCATGATCACCGAATGCACCCGGGTGAACGAGACGGACGCCGTGGCTTACCCCAGCATGCTGTCCATGTCCCACGACCGGTATATTGAGCCGCTCCGCAAAGCGGCGGAACGGGTGCACGCCCATGGAGCCAAGCTGTTTATGCAGCTCTACCACCCCGGACGGCAAAATGTGGTGCTCTTTCCGACCATCTGGCGGTTTAACGAACGGATGGCGCGGATCTTCCCGTCTTATTGGGATTGGTATTTCAAGATGGCTGGCAGGTTCGACGCCTCCATGATCGACGATCCCAAAACCGCGAAGCGGATGGAAAAGTACATGAAGCCGCTTCTGGCCCCCAGCGACGTCCCCTGTGGGCTTGGGGACAACCCCGTCCGCCATCAGAAGACCGTCCCCATGACCATCCCGCAGATCAAAACCCTGATCGGCCAATTTGTCGCAGCCGCGGGACGGGTGAAAAAGGCCGGGGCGGACGGAGTGGAGCTCCATGCAGCCCACGGCTATCTGCTCCAGCAGTTTTTAAGCCCCTATACCAACCGCCGGGAGGACGAATACGGCGGCTCGCTGGAAAACCGGATGCGGCTTCTAAAGGAGATCATCGAGGGCGTCAAAGCCGAATGCGGACCGGATTTTCCCATCAGTGTGCGCCTCTCGGTGGAAGAATTTTACGACACGATCGGTTATCCCGGCCAGGGCATCCTCTTGGAGGAGGGCGTGGAGATGGCAAAGCGGCTGGAACGCTTCGGCGTCGATGCGCTCAACATCAGCAGCGGCAACTACGACACGGCGCAGACTTCCTGCGAGCCCATCAGTTTCCTCCCAGGCTGGCGCAAGTATCTGGCGAAAGCGGTCAAGGAGCAGGTCAGAATCCCCGTCATTGCGGCCAACCTGGTCCGCACACCGGAGCAGGCCGAGGCGCAGCTGGCGGAGGGGACGCAGGACTTCATCGCCATGGGTCGTTCCTATCTGTCCGACCCCGAATGGGCTAAAAAAGCAATGGAGGGACGGAGCGGGGAGATCAACCGCTGTATCTGCTGCCTGCGCTGTATGGAGTCTTTTCAGGAGAACATCATGAACGGCAAGCCGGTGGAGTGCGCGGTCAATCCCCGTGCCTGCCGGGAGAGCAAGTTCCCCCGCACCGCGCCGAAGGATGGGTGGCAGCGGCCGGTCGTAGTGGTGGGCGCCGGCCCGGCGGGACTCACCGCGGCCAACGAGCTGGCGGCGCGGGACTTCAAGGTGACCGTGCTGGAACAGGGCGGCGCCCCCGGCGGGCAGCTCATCCTGGCGGCGGCCCCACCGCTCAAAGAGAAAATCGACTGGTTCATCCAGTATCTGACCCATCAGGCCCGCCGGCTGGGTGTGGACATCCGATATAACACCAAGGCCACCAAAGAGGTCATAGAAAGTTTTCGCCCCTACGCGGTGTTCCTCGCCACCGGCGCGGAAGCGGCAGCGCCGCGGATTCCCGGCTCCGAATCGGACGCGGTGACCACGGTCACGCCCATCCTGACGGGGGAACGCATCTATACCGGCAAGGAGGTCGCTGTCATCGGTTCCGGCATGACCGGGCTTGAAACGGCGGAGCTGCTGATGGAGCAGGGGAATACCGTCACCATCATCGAGATGGCGGATAAAATCGCTCCCGGCGCTTACCCCATCAACGCCTCCGACGTGATTGGACGGCTGGAAAAGGGCGGCGTGCGGTTCCTGCCGGGCCGGAAACTGGAGCGCATCGGCGACGGGATGCTTTCTCTGCGCCGCAAGGACGGCGTGCCGGAAGAGATCCGGGCCGACGCCACGGTGCTGGCCATCGGCGTGCGCAGCAACAACGCCTTGGAGAAAGAATGCGCCGGACATTTCGAGCGGCTTTATTCCATCGGCGACGCGGTCAAGCCCGGCCGCATCGGCAACGCCACCCGCAGCGCCTTCATGCGGGCCCGCAGGTTGCAGTAACCCCATTTACACTGATTGAAGGAGCCAAACAGTATGAGAGAGCACAGAATAGAAATCAGCCATGACAAATGTATCGGATGCGGAATGTGCGTGAGCAGATCGCGGTGCGGTTTGCAAAAAGGCTGCTGCCGGTGGTGAAGCTGATGAGCCCGACCGCGCGAAACGCCGTCATCGACGACCATTTTTTCTTCAAGAACGCACCGGTTGCCATTGTCGTGGTTTCCAAAGATGAAATCAACGCTTCCCTGGCCGCCTCCAATATGGAGCTGATGGCCGAGGCCCTTGGTTTGGGCGTCCTGTACAGCGGCTTTTTTGCCCGGATTGTAAACACTTTCCCCACCCTTCGCCGCCAGCTGCATCTGACCCATACGAAAGCGGTGACCACGCTGGTATTGGGATATCCGAACGTTCACTATCGCCGCACCGCGCAGAAGGACCCGGCGGATATGTATTATCTGTAACGCGGGAGTCCATTTGGGACGAAATTGATACGGCGTACCATGGCATGGATGCCGGATGTCGGTGTAAGTCGCGGTAACCCTTTGGAACTGTACAGCGTTTATCAATACACTGTAGATAGGTACACGGATTTTCGGGGAAAAGGGCCCGCTTTGCGGACCACTCGGGAGAGCGTACGGTTCGCATCCGTAAGGTCGAGAGTTCGATCCTCTTCGTCTCCACCAAAAAAACAACTGCCATCGAATCAGATAGCAGTTGTTTTTTTGCCTGCGGAATAAGCACGCCGAACCGTCAGAGTGCTCGACTCAGCGATTCAAGATATCCCGGTGAATCACTTCCATGTTGAACCCCTGCGTTTGCGTCCGAACCCTCCTCAATGCTGCGAGCCTCCCCGTCTCCCGCGTCTGCGGCCGTCCACGGTTGTTTCAGTGTCATAACATATTCTTTATCACGAATCCAGGTTTGTGCTTGGCTCGATAGACCAAAACTTTTGGTGAACGGGTGCTCGATGAGCAGTTTGACTTTCGAGGTCCGTCCTTTTTGATTGCCGCCAAATCGCGCATGACCGTGCCTATATAGCAAGTGAACCAAACGATAGCAATGCTTTATAGAAATTAAAGGGTGGAAATGTTATAATTATTATAATGTGAAATACGGCAAGGAGATGTCATGGTGGGAAGCGAACTGGAACTGCATCAGGTCATATACGCATATCTGCTTGCCCAAATTCAGTTTGGATATTATCGCTGTGGGGAGAGCCTTCCCAGGATGGAGGAGTTGTGCCGGCAGTCTCATATTTCAATCGATACCGTTGCCCAGGTATATCACCGTCTGCGCCGCGAGGGGGTTATCTCACTGACCCAAAAAGCCGGGGCCAAGGTGTCTGTCTCCTATTCTCAGGAGGAGATCGACGGGCATGTACGGCACTATTTCGCACAGCGTGAAGCCGCACTTCGCGACCTGAGCTGGTCTATTTGGCCGCTGTTCGGCTGGGCTTTGTGGCTGTCCCTGAAGCACTCGCCGCCGGAGGCTGCGGAGCGGATGGTGCATCTGACCCGTGATGAGGAGAGGCCACCCACCGTCATTTGGCATTACCTGGAGCAGCAGTACGGCGCGCTGGGAAACGATCTGCTGATGCGGTTGATGCGATACCTCTACCTCTTTTTCCAAGGGCCGTTCTACAGTGTAAAGGAGAACACGCCCTATTTTGAAAAGGGTCTGTTTTGGCAGCAAAACGTGGCGGTCCTCAGCCGCAACGGAAACTGGGCCACGCTGAGAGACGTTCTGAAGACCGCACAGGACGACCTCGCGCACGCGTTGTCCCGATTTTATGAAGATCGGATCGCAGAACCAGTTCCGCAGATCGGCTTTTGCTGGAACGCCTATAAAAAGTCTGCCCAACTTCGGTATTCCCTGGCCGTCGAGCTTCTGACCGACATCAGCCGTGGGATCTATCCAGTGGGCAGTTTCCTCCCGCCGGCCCACCGGCTCGCCGTCGAAAAGGGAGTTTCCATCAGTACGGTCCGCCGGACACTCAGCCTGCTGGGCGGCATCGGAGCGGTGAAATCGTTCAGATCCCGCGGCGCTCAGGTCCTATCCCCCATGGAGAGTACGGAGAACGCCGACCTCACACAGCCGGATATCCAGAACCGGCTGCTGGATATGGCCAAATGCTTACAAATATACGCCCTGTCCGCCCGGGCCGTGTCTGAACTCACTCTGGCCTCCCTGGACTGCGGCGGGCTCCGCCTGTGGAAGGAACGCCTGCTGGAGCTCCGGGACAGCCGGCGCCTTGAATTAATGACCTATGTGTCCATGGGACTGATCTCTGAGCACACCCCCAGCCAGACGATTCGGACCATCTATTCTGAACTCTTGCGGCTTCTCTTCTGGGGGCATCCGCTGCGTGGATTGAGGGGGACCCCCGAAACAATAAACCGCGTCGCCGCACCGTTCCTGAACCGGATGCTCCAGGCATTGGACGAACGGGATGTCTTCGGCTTTTCCACCGTACTGGAAGAACTGGTGGTTCGTGAGTTGTGCATTACGGTTAATCAACTGGTGCAGTTAGGGATCCGAGGCGCGGAAAATATCCTGATTCCCGTGAAAGGAGAATTCTGGGAAATGGAGAAATAAAGTGATCCTAACGAAAATCTAACAAAGAGTATGATATCCTTTCCACAGTATCCCGCGCTGCCAAGGCATTGCGGAAGTGGAAAGGATTTTTTTATGAAGACAACTCTTTATGCGAAACTGATGGCGGCGTCGCTTAGTTTGCTCCTGGCGCTGACCGCATGCATGGGTCCATCCCCCAATAAAAACACCTCCAGCACCACGCCCACTCCCATCGAGACCGTCACAAAGCCGATGACCGTTGGCGCGCTTGCCGACTATTTCATCCAGGCCGCGGACGACTACCATCCCGGCGCCGATCGCGTCGGGGTGCTGGAGGGCTTTGACGAGACGGAGCAGGCCACCTGGCTCCAGATGTTTGTCATAGCCAGCCGGGCGTTCGGCCAGTTGCCCGCTCCCACAGGCAACGGTAAAAACACCGCACCGCCCCCCGTCGATCTGACCGACGCGCCCGAGTGGGCCTGGAGTGCGCTGCGTAACCTGTCCAATGGGGGCGTGTTGGCCGCCTCCGACCTGGGCCTGCCCGAGCTGGAGACTGCGCCCGAGACCACGGACCAGGACGCTCCTACCTCCGATGGCGAGGGGATGTCTGCCCCGGAGACCGACATGACGGACAATATGGAGAGCGACCCCGCCAAGCTCGCCGACACCAAAGACGCTTCCTCCGGCGAGGACGGCAATGACAAGATGAACGCACTCGTAACCCGCAAGGACGCGGAAATCGTGGCCCAGCGGTTTTTCCAGGTCTTCGGCACCAATCTCAAGGACAACTTCTACGCCGCCGTCAACAAGGGTGAGCTGGACGCTCTGGAGCTCCCTGGCGACGGTTCCACCATGGGCGGCTCCAGCACCGTGGTGGCCAACACCGACAAGCAGCTCCACGACCTGATTCTGGAGATCGTCCACAGCGGCGAGGACTACCCCCAGGGCAGTGCCCGGCAGAAAATCCGGGACCTCTACCAGAGTGTTCTGGCGCTGGAGGAACGCAACGCCGCGGGCGTAGAGCCCCTGCGGAAGTATCTGGACGCAGTAGACGCGGCCAAAAATTTCTCTGAGCTCAACGCGGCCATCGCCCTGGCGGTCAAGGAACTGGGCAACTTCGGCAACGGCATTTTCCCCATGGTGGCCGTCACCGACACCCAGGACAGCAGCAAAAAGGTCATGCAGCTCATGACCATGTACCCCATGTTTACTCCCGAGGACTATGCCGACCCGGAAAACGGGATGGTGAAGGAATACCGGGAGGGCATGATCTCCCAGCTCATGGCGGCAGGCGAAGGCCGGCCCGAGGCGGAACGGCTGGCTGACGGCATCCTCCGTATGGAGAAGGCCCTGGCGGAAAACGCCTCCAGCGCCGAGGAGATGGGCAGCCTCCAGAGCCAGTCCAACCGCTACACCCCCACGTCTCTGGACGAGCTGATGCCCCAGGCCAAGCCCTCCGAGCTGCTTGTCGCCATCGGACTCAAGGCCGACGCCCGGATGCAGGTCTTCGACGACAAGCAGTTCGCAGCCTACGCCACATGGTTTACCGAAGAGAACCTGGAGCTATTCAAGGCGATGCAGAAGAGCGCCCTGATTTCCGGCTTCAGCCGGTACCTGAGCCAGGAGCTGGCGGAGAAGTTCGGTTATGAAACAGGCGCCCCCGAGGAGGCCGCCAACGAGGCTGTGCAGTCCTTCCTCTCTGAGGAACTGGGCCAGCTTTACGTGGAGCGCTACTTCCCCGCCGAGTCCAAGGCCGAGGTGGAGAAGATGGTGCGGATGATGATTGAAGCCTTTAAGACCCGCATCAGCCGGCTGGACTGGATGGAGGAATCCACCAAGCAGGAGGCCATGAAGAAGCTGGACAACATCACGGTCCTGATCGGCTACCCCGACCAGTGGGATTTTAACAATGCCGACATCAAGAGCGTTGCCGACGGCGGCAGCTACTTTGCCAATGTGTCCGCCTCTGAGGCGGACAAGTGGCAGAAAGCCGTTCAGGGCCTGGACGAGCCGGTGAATCCCCGGCGTTTCCCTATGGCGGCCTTCACCGTCAACGCCGCAGCCAGCCGGAACACCAACACCCTCATTTTCCCCGCGGGCATCCTCCAAGCTCCTTTCTATGATAAGAATGCCTCCTTTGAGGCCAACCTGGGGGCCATCGGCAGCACCATCGCCCACGAGATTACCCATATGTTTGACGATGGCGGCGCCCAGTACGACGCCACCGGCACCGTGCGCAACTGGTGGGCGGACAGCGATTACACCCACTTCCAAACGCTGTGCGAAAAGGCGGAGCATTTCTACGACGGTTATGAGGCCGCCCCCGGCATCCCCGCCAATGGCAAGGAGACCCTGAGCGAGAACATTTCTGACATCGGCGGCGTTGCCTGCGGCCTGGAGGTTCTCTCCACCATGGAAAACCCCGACTACGACGCCTTCTTCCGCAGCTTCGCCCGCCAATGGCTGCGCGCGGGCAGCTATGAGACGCTGGCCGGGCTGGCCCAGTCGGATGTGCACGCCCCCAATATCCTGCGCACCAACCGGGTGCTCTCCAACTTCCAGGAGTTTTTCGACACCTACGGCATCCAGCCGGGCGACGGGATGTATGTCGCCCCTGAGGATCGCATCGTGATCTGGTAATACTAATTGGCGGAGGCGTTGGAAGCGCCTCCGCCATTGACAAGCCTGGAAAAGTCCAGTGCGCTGGAAAAAGGAAGTGGAGCCATGAAACTGCTTTTGGTGGAGGATGAAGCCCTGCTGTCGAAGAATATCGCCAAGGGACTGCGCCTGCTGGGGTACGCGGTGGACTGCGCTTATGACGGCTTGGAGGCTCTGGAGCTGTATGGCCTTAATGATTACGACCTGATGATTCTGGACCTGAACCTGCCCAAATTGGACGGCATGGAGGTGTTGCAGCGCATCCGGGAACAGGACGCCGACTTTCGCATCCTCATTCTCTCCGCCCGGGACACGCTGGAGGACAAAATCAGCGGCTTGGATGGGGGGAGCAACGACTACCTGACCAAGCCCTTCGAGTTCAAGGAATTGGAGGCCCGCATCCGTGGGCTGCTGCGCCGGAGCTTCACCACCGCCGATCCCCAGCTGCGCTGCGGGCGCCTGCGGGTGGACACGGCGGCCCGGCGAGTCTGGTGCGGCCAATCGCCGGTGGAACTGACCCGCAAGGAGTACGCGCTGCTGGAATACCTGCTGACAAACGCCAGGCGGGTGATCGGCGCGGAAGAGCTAATCGAGCACGCCTGGGACAGCGAGGCCGACCCCTTTTCCAATGCCTTCCGCTTCCACATCCACTCGCTGCGCAAAAAGCTGGACGAGGCGGGGGCCAGAGACTATATCATCACCCAGCGGGGCCAAGGCTACCGCATCCAAAACCCGGAGGAGGCTTCATCTTGAAAACATGGACCTTGCAGGCCCGTTTGACAGCCATTGTGGCCGCCATCCTGCTTTCGGCCTGTCTACTGCTGACCACCAACTCCCTGTTCGCCGCGCGCGCCTATTACGGGGACTATGCCGCGCTGCTCGAGTCCGGTCTGGTGGAGGTGGATCCCGCCTGGGAGGAGGGCGCGGGGCCGGACGACGCGCTGGCCTCCCCGATTGAATTCTATCGGGAGGCATCCCAAAAGTTTTCCGCCCAATCCCTTTTGGCCATGGCGCTGATAGCGCTGTTGGCCGTGGGTTCCACCTATCTGGCCACGGGGCAGGTGCTGCGTCCGCTCAAAAACCTGACGGCGTCCGCGGGGGTAATCGATGGCCGGCACCTGGATCGGCGTGTCCCAGAAGCGGGCGCCCAGGGGGAGGTGCTGGCCCTCACCCGATCCTTCAACGGGATGCTGGGGCGGTTGGAGGAGTCTTTCCTCATCCAGAAGCGCTTTGCCGCCAGCGCGGCCCATGAGCTAAAGACCCCGCTTGCCGTCATAAAATCCGCTCTTCAGGTGCTGGAGATGGCCCCCCACCCGTCGGAAGCGGACTACCGGGAATTCATGGCGGACACCGGTGAGAGCCTGGAGCGCATCATCAAGACGGTGGACGGGCTCCTGTCCCTGGCGAACCCAAAGGAGGTGCCGATGGACGAGACGGTGGAATTGCGCCCGGTGCTGGATCTGGCGGTGCGGGAGCTTTCCGGCAGGGCGGAGGAATGCGGGGTAACGCTGTCCGTCGGCGGCCAGGCGCCGCCGGTGCGGGGGGATGCCGACCTCCTATACCGGGCGTTCGCCAACTTGATTGAGAACGCCGTCAAGTACAACCACCCCGGCGGGGCGGTCACCGTGACGCTGGGGCGGGAGGGACGCGAAGTCAGCGTCACGGTGAAAGACGACGGCCCGGGTATCCCGGCAAACGCGCTGCCCCACATCTTTGAGCCTTTTTACCGGGCCGACCCCTCCCGCTCCCAGCAGATCCCCGGTTCCGGCTTGGGGCTGGCCGTGGTCCAACTGATTGTGGAGCGCCATGGCGGGGAAATCCAGGTGCAAAGTCGGCCGGGGGCTGGTTCGGCCTTCAAGGTCCTATTGAAAGGGTAGCTGCCCATTGCTCTGGCCACGCGGGGGCGCGGCGTCCGAAATCTCCAAAACCCATTGCGATTGCCGGTTTTTTTTGCTATACTGATAGCAAAACAGAATAAAACGGTATGTGAACACAATGGCTCAAACGGGCGTTGCTCTCAAATAGGTGGTTAGAAAAGTGGATAAAAGGGCGAGAAGCACAAAAGACGCGCCCGCGGGCTGCCCCGCGGGAATTGAATCTTTGAAGGCCGGCGTAATCCGCTGCCTGCTGGATGACCCCCTGACGATTTTATGGGGAAACTCCAGCTTTTTTTGTATGGCGGCATCCGCGGGGGAGGGCTTTGGCAGCTTAAAGCAGCTATATGAGCCGCTGCCCGGCGAATTTGCAAAAATCCGCCGGGCGGCGTTGCAGGCCGCGCACAGCGGCCCCGGCATGTCTTTGACCGTCCGTCTGCCCCAGCGGGGAGGCGGCTTTTGCCATGCGCGGCTTTTGGGGACGATAGCAAATGAGGAGACGATGGGGGCGCAGGTGCTCCAGGCTGAGTTCACCGGCGTTGACGATCTGGTGGCGCAGACAGAGGAGCAGGCCCGGCTGTACCGGCAGCAGCGGCATTGTTTTCGTTCGGTATTGGACACCTATGAGGGCAACGCCTATGTGAGCGACATGGAAACCTATGAGCTTTTGTATGTGAACCAAACCTCCTGCAAGGTGCTGGGAGCCCAGGCCCACCAGTTGGTGGGGCGCAAATGCTATGAAATGATCCAAGGGCGTACTTCCCCCTGCCCGTTCTGCACCAACGGCAAATTGTGCAGCGAGACGTTTTACACCTGGGAATTCTACAACCCGAACCTGGAGCGCACCTTTATCATCAAGGACCTGGAGATCAACTGGGAGGGCCATCGGGCGCGGCTGGAATTGTCCCATGACAGCTTCAGCGCCGAATATAAGCTGGCGAAAAAGGATCAGGAGCGGGACGCGCTGCTCAACAGCGTCCACGGCGGGTTTGCGCGGGTGGACGCCCGGGATCTGCGGACAATCCTCTGGTACGGCGGCGAATACCTGGACATCATCGGCTATACAAAAGAGCAGTTTGAGCAGGAACTGCAATCCAAATGCACCTATGTGCATCCAGATGACATCGATTATGCCGAGGAAGTCATGCGCCAGTCCCGGGAAACCGGCGAGGCCACAGCGGTGGAGCGGCGGATTGTCACCCGCGCGGGGGTGACCAAAATTGTGTCCGTCACCTTCCGGTATGTCAGCGCGGAGGATAGCTGGGACGGTGTCCCCTCCTATTACAGCGTGGGCCTGGACATGACCACCGAGCGGCAGGAGCAATCCCGCCAGCGGCAGGCGTTGGAGGCCGCCTGCCAGGCGGCCCGCGTCGCCAACGACGCCAAGACGAATTTCCTAGCCTCCATGTCCCACGATATCCGCACCCCCATGAACGCCATCATCGGCATGTCGGTCATAGCGCAGGCCAACCTGCACTCCCCGGAAAAGATGCGGGACTGCCTGGGGAAAATCAACATCGCCAGCCGTCACCTGTTAAACCTCATCAATGAGGTTTTGGACATGTCCAAAATTGAGAGCGGGAAAATCGACCTGGAGCCTGAGGCGGTTTCCCTCGCCGATTTGATTGAGGATGTGATGGAGGTGTTCCGGCCCCTGGCCACGGAGAAGCGCCAGACGCTCCAGGTCAACGCCGAACGGGTCCGGCATGAGAAGGTGGTGACCGACGGCGGGCGCTTGCAGCAGGTCCTGGTGAACCTGCTGTCCAACGCCGTCAAGTATACCCCCGATGGCGGGACGGTGGGCTTGCGAATCCAGGAGATGCCATCCTTTGCCAAGGACAAGGGGCAGTATTCCTTCAGTGTGACCGATTCCGGCATCGGGATGTCCCGGGACTTTATCCCGCATCTTTTTGAACCCTTTTCACGGGCGGACGACGTGAAAACCAGCGATATCCAAGGCACGGGCCTGGGCATGGCGATCACGCAGAACATCGTGCGCATGATGAACGGCACCATCGAGGTCAAGAGCAAGCCGGGGGAGGGCAGCGAGTTTATCGTCACCATCTCCTTCGATTTGTGTGAGGAGGAGGCGGCGGATACCGCAGCGCTTTCCGGGCTGCCGGTCCTGATGGCGGACGATGATCCGATCATCTGTGAAAGCGCCTGCGAAATACTCAATGAACTGGGCATGCGCAGCAGCTGGGTGCTGTCCGGCCGGGAGGCCGTCAGCCGGGTGGTCGCGGCCCATGAGGCGGCGGATGACTTTTTCGCCGTGATACTGGACTGGATGATGCCCGGCATGGACGGGCTGGAGACGCTCCAGCTCATTCGGCAGAAGGTAGGCCCGGATGTGCCCATCGTCATCATTTCCGCCTATGATTACTCGGAGATAGAGGAGAAGTTCCGGCTTGCGGGCGCCGACGCCTTTATTACAAAGCCGCTGTTCAAATCCAAAATGATACATACCTTCCGCAAATTCTGCCGCCAGGACCGCCCGGACGTCCAGGCCGCCCCCGCCGGGAAACGCCGCCCCCGCATGGAGGGCAAAAAGCTGCTGCTGGTGGAGGATAACGAGCTCAACCGTGAGATTGCGGTGGAGCTGCTGGCGATGCACGGCCTCTTGGCCGACACGGCTGAAAACGGGCAAATCGCGGTGGAAAGGTTCCAGGCATCCGCTCCCGGGGAGTACGCCTGCATCCTGATGGATATCCAAATGCCGGTGATGGACGGCTATCAGGCGTCAGAAGCCATCCGGCGCCTGGAGCGTGAGGACGCGCGCGCCATCCCCATCTTAGCCCTGACGGCCAACGCCTTCGCGGCCGATGTGGGCAGGGCGCACAGCGCCGGCATGAACGACCACATCTCGAAGCCAATCGACGTGGACCAGCTCATAGGGGCGATTCAGCTTTGGACGAATAATAAAAGAAAGCAAAAATAATTTGAGTCAAACAGGCTTGAAACGGCGGAGCAGGAAAATAGCGTCACCTTTACCGAGATGGCGATTCAATTTATCCAGCCAGTCGAAAGCGACAGTGCATCAGCGACGGGATGCCCGCTCTGCACCGCAAGGACGGCATGTAGAAGCCCGAACCGAATGTCACGATACTGGCGTAGGAATGCGCGGGCGGTATCTACAGCCTTTGTGTTGTTCCGTACGTTACAGCAACACGGTATGTTCATAAAAGGGCCCGCTTTGCGGACCACTCGGGAGAGCGTACGGTTCGCATCCGTAAGGTCGAGAGTCCGATCCTCTTTCATTAGCCCAATTTGGATGCGTAGGCATTAAAGTGAGCAACAAAATGGGATTACGGGGTTTCCAGTTTCGAAACTGGAAACCCCGTTTCTTGTGGGTGCAACTTTCGCAATTTGTGGCAAGTAATAAACGATGATTTAGGGAAATGGCATGCAGCATCAGGTTTGATGCAAGATTGGAAACAGCCGGTACCAGCGCTTTGTAAATCAAAAATAATGGCTTCATGGGGCGGCATCTGTATGCCGGCATCCATAAAGCCGTTATTTCTGATGAGGTGTTCCGTGCTGCTTAAGGCAAAGGCCAACCTAAATCGCGGGATAGAGGTCTTGTACTGCAATCGCCTTGATGTACATCAAAGGCCGATACGGAAACCAAATCTTCGCGCACGTTCAAGCCAACGATCGAGCCGCTTCTCCGCCGCCCGTCGGGTACGGTGCGACGGCGGGATCTTTTCCCATACGGTCGCGCAGAATCCGTGCAGGGCGGCGACGTTTGGATAATCCCGGCAGGCTGCGGATTGCCGGGCGGCAATCCAGGCGACGGCGGCCTCGTTCCCCCATACCACGATCTCCATCCTGATACGGACGAACCATTCCCGCGGGATAAAACAGACCTTGTATTGGGGACGCTGTTCCAGCGCGCGTCGGATCGCTGCCAATTGATCCACCAGCTCCTGCGTATCCAGGTAGATCCGCCTTTTGCAGACGGCGCTCAAGGGCCGGCAGAGGTGCCGCGCATTGTCCAAAGTCTCGTCAATGCTCTCCGCGCAGAAGATATGGTGAACCTCAGCCTCCTTGTCTATTTCCCACAGAGAGATCGTTAAAAGCCCAAACTGGCGCTGCAGCAGCGCCAGTTCGCACGGTTCCAGCCGCAAAGCGACGGTTTCCCACCGAATCCCCAGATCCGGAAGCGCTTGAATCAGGTACATCGGTTTTTCCCGGTTGTACACCGCGCCGCGCAGGAAGTCTTGCGGCTCGGAGAAAAAATTGTAGCGAAAACGCTGCCTGGAACGTTTTAAGCAGGCGTCAAAGTGTGCTTCCACCTCGGCCACGCCGGCGGGGTCGGTGCGGATGATGGCCGTTGGGCCGTTATCCTCCACCCGCACCTGGATCATGAGCCTACCGCGCAGGCCGATCAGGATTTTTTCATGCTCCAGCAGGCGAAAGTCGTCGTAATAATAGCTCTGGATATATCCCATCAGATGCGCCCACAGCCACGGACCGCAGGCAGACGCAACGTCGCTGGGCCGGTAGTCGGTGCGCAGCACAACTTGCAGTTGCTTGCCGCGTTCCAGCACCTGGCGCAGTTGTTCCTGCAAGGGGAGGTTGTAGCCCTCGTCCCTCGTAAATAGCTCCAGCCCTTCTGGGCAGGCAAACAGGATCCGTCCAGAACCCGTCTGCGTGAGCGCATAGTCAAGGAACTCCCCCAGAAGATTGCGCACCACCGCGTCCCCAGAGCGCATTCCCGCACCCAAAAGGTGCTGGGGACGCGCTTGGTTTTTCCTACGTAAGCGCCCGCTCCGGCACAAAAAAAGCAGTTCCTCCCGGTGCTCCCACGATCCGCCCGTTTCTCCGAGCCACTGCTCCAAGAGCTGCAGCGGCGGGATACCCTGTGCCAGGCCCAGCGGAACGGCCTCGGCCAGCAGCGTCCGGACTTCATTACCGCACGCGTCGAGAAAATAGTCCGCCAGCTTGCGCCGCCAACGGGCGTTTGGCCTGCGTGAACCGGTGCGCCAGCGAGAAATGAGCGAGGGGTCTGTTTCCAGCGCGCGGCTGAGCTTCTCCGGATCCACACGGGCCAATTCCATCAGAAGTGAAAAATTCGTCAGCATGTCTCTCATCAAATTCGTCTCCTTTTCTCGTTTCACCCGGGGCCTTCCGCTCCGGGTTCTTTTAATTTAACGAGGTTTTAAAATGGTGTCAATTTATTGACAAAGTTTATATTTTTTGGAAACAATTTGACAAATAAGTTCATAATTGACAAAACATGGAGACCAAATTACGATAAAGGTACCGATGGGCCCACCGGAAATGAGATAAGGAGGCATTTTTTGAGTATGGTCGTGATTTGCCTAGATACAGTGGTAAAAGATAAAGAAGTCTCAAAAGAAGACTTCTGCAAACAGTGGGACGATCTGATGAACATGGCGAAAACGCAGACTGGGACTTTCGAGGTGCAGCTCAAGAGCGATAAATTATCCGTCAGCCTGGAGATTGACCCCAAGACCCTCTATGTCGTAAGCAAAAATGCGGCGATATCATACAGTATAATCCCCGTGGACACTGAAGTGAAAATTACCATGATTAACTTGATAGACGCCATTAACAACTTGATTAAAAACGGGGAGCACGCAGATAAGAAATGCAAAGCGCTTGCGGTTTTCACCGTCAGCGAGGCCGCGCGCTTCTCACTGCTCAGAAGTGTTTTGTATTGGACGACACAGGGCGCGGAATTCTCTTGGAACAAGATCCTTCCGCTGCTCCGCCTGTGGGAAAAAATCCGCGAAGAATCAGGAATTACAGAAGTGACCACTCCAATCAGCGTAACCAATTTGGAAGACTACATAAAAAAGCAGGCGGCGGGAACCGGCGGCAGTCAGCTCCAGAATTATAAGAATGCCGAAAGCGCATTCGACTATATCCAAAGTATCATCGAACCGATGTTGTCCTCCCCCTGTTGAAAGGAGCGTAAATATGGCTGAAAAAAGCATCCTGCAGTCGCTGCAGGAGAATTCGTCCGCCGACGTCATGAACGTCATCTACGACAACGTCAACAGGCTGCTGGGGACGGGGAACCAGCTCTTTGTCATGGAATTCCCGGCCCGCCCGCTCAACGCCCACACCTATGAATACAACACCGACGACTGCTACAGCACCCTGACAAAGCCCTACCCGGTGCAGGAGGCGGAATTTCTGCTCAGCGACCAGCTCTTCGATGTCTCGCCCGTGGTGCAGGGGCCGAACGGGGAACGCCTCTCCACCGTTTTCAACACGGTGATCAACAACTATGTGCCGCGGCTGGAAGCGCTGAGGAGCTTCGTCCACGACCAGAAGAACCTGCGCGAATGGCTGATGACCCCCGTGGAGGACGAGGTGCGCGGCGAGCGCAAAACCCTCTCCCGCATGGCGATGGCCAGAGAACTCTACGACGAGTTCCTCGAGCGGCGCAACGAGTGGTACAGCGTCAAGAATCAAACCTATGAGGAGTACAAAGCGCGGGACGATTTGGATGGCTACGCGCGGTGGCTTTCCTCCGAGGGGCTGGTCCAGGAGGAGATCGTCAGCAACTTTTACAACGACGCCGTGGTGCGCGGGCACTACCACGAGGTGCTTACCATTCTGGGCTTCCTCAATGTCTCATCGCCTTCTGAAGCGCTGGAAAGCACAAAACAGAAGATGCGCTCCAGCCTGCGCCGCTCTCTGGACGGATCCACGGACGTTTATCCGGTACAGTTTCAGCCCAGCGACTGGTTCAGGGCGTTGCGTCCCAACCTGAGTCCCAAGGACCTGACCATGGCCACCGACAGCCTCGTCGCGGATTACCGCGCCAAGCAGAAGCACCTGCGCAGCCTTAAAGAGCAGCTGGGCGAACAAACTGTCATTGAGGTGCCTCCGGAGGAACAGGAACGGTTACAAAACGAGATCAGAACCTGCGAGCATCGGCTTTCCGAATCCCAGCAGCAGCTGATCGCCCAGTACGGCGAGGGGGCGGTCTCAGCAATCAAAGCGGTCGTCAGCGTCTACAAGGAAGCGGTGGATCCAATCTCCAAGGCCCGGACGGTGATCGAACAGATCCAAAAGGCGGGCGAGGGAAACCTGAGCCCCACCGAGAGCCGCATTTACGGGCTTATCGAAGGGATTGCCGGGGAGGTGGTGAACGGGGTCCTCAAATCCTGTCAGGCGCAGGAAAAGATCCAGCAGGACATGAAGCAGCTCAACGACGCCCGCATGGCCTACTCGGAATCCAAGGTCAAGGACCTGCGCCTGCAAAAGATGCGGCTTGAGGAGCAGATCCAAAACGTCCAGGCGGATCTGGACTTTCTCGCCCCGCTGGTCACCGGCACCATTTCCGAAGCCGACAGGCAGGGCGACCAGGTGCCGGACGCATCCCTGATGACGGCGACAGATGGGGCGGCGGACGAGAACTTCATGGACGTCGTCATTAAGAGCGACGAAACGGGTAGTTTTTCCAGCGGCGGCAGCTCCTCCAGCGCCAGCCAGAGCAGCTGGAGCGTGGGCGGCTGGTTCTGGTCCGCCAGCGCTTCGCACTCCCAGCAGAGCGCGGAGGAACACCAGAAAAAACTGGACATGAACAAAAAACTTGAGATTGGTTTTCGGATTAAGAAAGTTACATTTGACCGGGGAGGCTGGTTTAATCCCACCCTCTTTAAGCTCAGCGATCATTATTTCCGTCTGGCGGACATCCGGGTTAGCAGCGGCCTGACCAAGGATCAGATCCGCGCGATAAGCGCCTCGGGGCAGAATGTGGCCAGCCGTCTGCGATCGCTGGTCACTTATGACGCCGTGGTGGACGGCGCGAACAAGCAGCTCGATTATGTGCTGCCCGCTTTCCCCACCGGCTTTGTGGTCGCCAAGGACGTCACCATCCGGATCCAATCGAGCAAGGAGGAATCCGAGTCCAGCCGGCAGTATATGGAAAACCACGAGGCCAGCGGGGGCGGCATCTTTGGTTTCCGCCATAACTCATCCAATTTCAGCAGGAGCCAGAGCGAATCGGCCTATTTTGGCAGTTCGGCCAATTATTTCTATATCCGCATCCCCGGACCGCAGATTTTAGGCTGGTTTCTCGAACTCACGCCGGCGGATAACGCCTCCCCATACCGCGAGCTGGATCCCAACCTCTATTCTGACGCGTTGGAGGCCCTTGCACCTAAAGAGCCCATCCCGGAAAGCGAGGGGACGCTTTGAGCCAGAAATTGATTCTGCCGATCAATCAGGCGCTGCTCACCGCGAGCATGAAGACGCAGGCATATCTGGACAGATTCCATTTCGTCCACTATGGCGTGGACTTGGTGAGCAGCCGAGGGGAGCGGACCGTCTACGCCTCGGGGGAGGGGACGGTTTTGGATACCGGGACGGATTCGGTGGTGGGAAACGTCGTCGCCGTTGTGTATCCCCAAGCGCAGGGGCGTGACGGCGGGAGCGTCGATCTCGTCCTGCGGTATTTCCATCTGGAGCGTATCCTTGTGAAAAAAGGGAATGCTGTCAACAAGGACACGCAGATTGGCCGCTATGGCAACACCGGGTCGTTGAAGATGGCCCCCCACCTGCACCTGGAAGCCGACGCGGATACCGCGCACCCTCTTTTCAGCCCCACCGTCCTGCGCTCCAGCTTTATCCATGGGCGGTCGGCAGGTGCAAACGATGAGACGATCCGCAATCCGATCGGCTGGCTGTTCTGCAAGCAGAGCCCGCCCGACTGTCAAAGCTATCACACCGCCGGGGATATTTATATCCGGCCCGAGGATCTGGAAATCGAGATGTTGTAGACCGTGCCGGCCTTCGTCCGGCAGCTCTTTGCCGAACCTATTTTGAGCGGATAAAGCAGGGCGCCGCCCCCCAAGGTACCAGCCTGGGGGATCGGCGCCCTGTATTGCTATGCCTGATTCTGATGACTCCTAAGCCCATTCCATGTTTCCGCTATGCAAGCCATATCCTGCATAAACAGCATCTGTTTACCCGTTAATCAGCCAGTTGATCAAGCCGTCTTCCAGATACGCCTTCTCAGGAACCTCTGTGTGCGCCGCCCCTTCATATTCCGTAACTTGGATATCGGCGTTGCGTTCTGTCAGGACCGCCGCGCAGTTTATGGTGGACTGAGGGGTTACCACCGTGGCCGATGTACCCGTTCCAGCATGCGAAGCAATCCCGTGTCTTTCACATATTCAAAAATCTGGTACTCGTTCGCTCCATCCACCGGCTGCCAGGAGAGCTCGATCGCGCCAGAGGATACGGCTGCTGCCGTTACAACAGGCGCCGCCAGGGTTGCAAGCTCCACCTTTTGTTCCGGTTCTTTGCCATGCAGCACCTGGATCACACGGAATCCCACGTCCTCATATCCGGACGATTTCTTCCATTTCAGAGATGATTTTCTCACCGCCCGGCTTGCCCGCGGCCTCGCCCCGCAGTTCGGACAGCTTTTCTTCTTTTCTCGCGAGAACAGCGTTGTAATTCTTGATGACAACGTCCCGCAGATTCAGATAATTTTCTTCTGTCGGGCTTTTCTGATACAGCGAAATCAGTTGTTTCGTTTCTTCTGTGAGTTCCGGTTGTTCCTTTTCGATCAACGCGCTTTTTTCATACGATGCGCATGCCGTCAGTGCAACTGAGAAAAACAGGCATATGGTCATACACGCTGCCAACAGGTAGGAAATCCGTTTCTTCTTCATTGCGGGTAGCCTCCTATTATGATGTTTTTATCATACAGGAGCCGCCCCTGGAAAAACGACGGCATAACTGTGGCCATTCTGCGGTAGCCATTTACCAAACATCCGGCGCCCCAAAAACGCGGTATTTACTGCGGCCAGCCATGCTCATCCCGTTTGGCGGCGTTCAAAACCAAGGTGAAAACGGCGCCGCCGGCCGGAAGGTTCGCCGCCCTGAGCTCCCCGCCCATATTCTGCGCGGCGGAACGCGCGATGGTCAGCCCAATGCCAAAGTTGCCGCCCTTCCCCTTGTAGCAGCGGTCAAACAGATGCGGCAAATCCTTTTCGGAAATACCTTCGCCGTCATCGGATACCGTAATGGAGATCAGGCCCTTTTTAGCGGTCACCGACATGGTCACTGTCTTTTTCGCGTAGCGGATTGCGTTGGTCAGCAGATTTTCCAGCACCTTGCAGACCAGCTCGTATTCACCCTCCACATAAAGGCTGTGGTCAAAGGAAGGCAAGGAAAGCGTAATCCCCTCCTCAATCGCGAGGCCGTTCACCCGGTCGAGGCAGTCCTCCACCGGGCCGGCAATCCGCACAGGGCCGAGCGCACCGTTTTGCCCGCTTTCAAGGCGCGACAGGGTCAAGAGGCTGTTGACCCTGTCGGTGAGACGGGCGCTCTCCTCGAGGATGGTGTGGGCGGCCTCGCCAGGGCTGCGGAAAAGTCCGCGTTCGATCCTCTGCGCATATCCGCCGATGGACATTAAAGGGGTGCGCAGGTCATGAGATACGTTCTGGAAGAAGTCTCGCTGGGCCTCGTCCGACAATTTCAGCTTTTGCACCATCCGGTTCATGGCGAGCCGCAACTCCTCCAATTCCAACAGCGGGAAAGACTGCGCAATCTCCTCAAAACCGCCGCCTCCGATCCGCTCGGACTCCCGGCAAAGCCGCTGAAGCGGCCGTGTAATGCCGCGGGCGGTGATCCAAAGCGCCGCAAGGGCCAACAGGGCAAAGAGCGGGGAAATGACGAGCACCAGGACCGACGCATCCCGGACCCAGCCGCCGATCTCGGAAATCGGGCATTAGGTGATCAGATATTTTACCAGCATGGACCCGCTCGGTACTCCATAGAAGCAGACCAGGTAGTCGCCGCCATCCGCCGTTTCCAGTGGAACCGCCTTGCCTGCTAAGGGAAGCGCTGGACCGGATGTATTGGGCACAGGCGTTGGAGAGCGGCGTGAGCGCTTCGCGCTCCTGTTCGTCGCGGGGATAGACCACCCGCATCCGGGATTGAAAAACCAGAATGTTGGCGCTGCCGCCCATTTTCTTTACCCAATGGGCTGACGCTTCGCAGAAAAACGGCGGCCTGCTCCGAAAGATCGTCATCCGGGCTCTTATCGAAGCTGGATTCCATCAGCGGCAGCGGCTCACCACAGAGCGTGGAGGTGCGGAACGCGGGCGAGAGACAGAGCGGCCCGAAGTGAAGCTCTTGGAGAGGGCCGGCAGCGGACGGCGCTTTCTTTGCCCTTCGCAGCAGCGCGTACCCGCGCCACCAGTTCGAGCGGCAAAAACGGCTTCGCCCTGGCGCAGTTGGGAACAGAGGCTCAACCCGTCTACGCCGGGCATCATGATGTCGAGGATCACCAAATCGGGCATCGACTGCCGGCAGGCAGCCTGCAGGGCGGCCCCGTCCGGGAATGTCCTGACCGCAAAACCCTCCTCCGTAAGGAAGGTTTCAATCAGGTCGCGGATCTTTTTTTCGTCATCCGCAAGGGAGATGGTCTGCGGTATAAAAAGCACCCCTTTAAATACCGATGCTCTTATCATAAAGCATTCCGGGAAAATGGTAAAGGGCTGACACACTTCTGCCACGGGTTTCCCGTCGCAATGCCAGCGGGGTTGGGTTATGATGGAGGTGAAAAATCGGACGCGGAAAGGACGCGAAATGGGGCGGCGCAGTCGCATATCCATTCGAGCGTCCCGCTCCGGACAAACGATTTCAGGAGCAGGTCAGGTGATCCATATGGAAAAAAGAACCGATATCCCGGTGCTTCTTACAATTCCACAAAAGTCCGCAACGGTTTCGTTGCGGACTTTTTTGTAGTGTTCGGCCCATTTTTCGGGGCGGCAGATTAAACCGGGGGGACGGCAGAAGCCGTTCCCCCGATTTTCGCAGCCGTTTAGGTCATGTCGTCCCGGAGCGCGTCGATGATGTTTTCCTTTTTGATTTTGCCGACGGCATAAGCCATCGTTACGAATATGACCAGCAGCACGCTGAACACGCTGATCCCGATGCTCGTCCACGGCAGCGTAAACTTCACGCGGTCCACGACCATCACCTTGTGGATGAGCCAGGAGGACACCGCCGCCAGGGGAAGCCCGAAAAGCAGGGCCCTCGCGCCGTAGAACACGCACTCAAACCGCATCATTCTGTTGAAATCCCGGTCGGACATTCCCACGGAGCGGAGCATGGCAAGCTCCCGCCTGCGCAGCTTGATGTTCGTGGAGATCGTGTTGAACACATTGGCGACCGCGATCAGCGAGATCATGATGATGAACGTATAGGCGAACATGTTGGCGACGAAGATGTAGCTCCGGTTTTCCTCGAGCATTTCGGAGGCGTTGAGCAGCAGATAGGGGACCGTCAACCCCTCCGCCCGGATGATCTCCTTCATTTCAGCCGCCGACCGGGATGGGTTTTCCGATTGAAAGGTCAGGCCCTTGACCCTGACGTCCACCGGGTCGCCGGAGGGAATGAACGCCTCCTTGAGCGACCAGGGGGCCATCACCTGGAAAACATACGGCTGCTGCGGGGAGGACCCCATCACCGGGGGCGTATCCGGAGGAACGAATTCCACAAAGGTAAGGCTTACCTCCCGCCTGAGCTCCGTCTTCGGCGTCCCGCCCGACAGGGGAATGATGGTTACGTCCGCGGCGGGAGCGGCGAACAGGCCGCGAAGCTGGCTTAAGGATTCCGCACGTCGGTCCTGCATCTTCGCGACGGCGATGAGCCTGGCGTTTTCCCCTGCGTATTCTTCGGCCGGCAGGCCCAGCCCGCGGATGATTTCCAGGTAGGCGTCGTCGTCGAGGAATTGGAGCTCCATCGGCAGCTTCACCGGTTCCCCCGCGGGATCCACCCCCGCATATTCCCGGTAATCGTCCGAGAGGATGCCGGCCGGGACGGTACAGGCGTATTCCACCACCGACTGGCAGGTGCTCCGGGTGACGCCCCCGGCGGTTTCGAGGCTGTCATAGAGCCGCAGCAATTCTCCGTCGTCCAGCTCCTGCGCGCCGAAGCCCACGTCGTAGTCGGTGACCACTTTCGCGTCTTCCGACATCCGCTTCAAGTCGGCGACAAGGGCGCTCGTTGAGATAAACAGCACGACGCTCAGGATGAGCGACATCACGATGCTGCGGTACCGCTTTTTGTTCCGCTTGAAATTCTTCAGCGCAAGGGTGCCCTCCAAACCGCAGACACGCTCCGCCAGCCTCGACGTTTTCACCGCCCGGGATTCCATTTTGACTTCGTTCGTCTGGCGGATGCACTCCATCACCGGCGTGTTAGAGGCCTTCCTGGCCGGGATATAGGCCGAAATCAGGATCGTGACGAGGCTGACCGCTGCCGCGCCGGCAATCGCGAGGGCGGACACATGCATGGTCAGGGGAATCTCGGTGTGGAAGATATCCCCGAACTGACGGGAGGCGGAGGAGATCACAAGCCCGATCCCGCCGAGCCCCACAAGAACGCCGGCCGGGATGCCGACCGCGCCGATGCAGAGCCCCTCGAAGAGCACCGAATTCCGCAGTTGTTTCGCCGTGGCGCCCACGGAGGCGAGGATCCCGATCTGCCGGGTGCGCTCGTTCAGGGAGATGCTGAAGGCATTGTAAATGAGAAAGATCGAGCCGACCATGATGATCACGACCACGATGCACCCGAACGAAAAGAGCAAGGCGTTGAAGATTCTGTCGCCCGGGTCGTTTGAGAGGCCCATCATGCGCAGGACATGGTGGTTCAGGATGTACGGACGGCCGTCCGCCGCGCCGCGCAGGTAGGCGTGCACCCGGCGCGGATTCTTCAGCTTGACGAAGAGGGCGGAGCTGTCCGCGCCTTCCGCCGCGTCCGTCCGCGTGATCAGGGTGTACCCCGGCGCGGAATCCGGTTCAAAGGCGGGCGTCCCGCAGATACCGACCACCGTGTAGGTCTTTTCGCCCCGCGGCAGAAGCGTTTCCATCCCTGCCTCGTACGGGTCGCCCTGTCCGAGCGCCGCGCCGTCCCGCACGCGGCTTCCCACCGCGAGGGAGAGCGTGTCGCCCGGCGCGCAGGAGACGCCGCCGTCCGTCGAGGCATTCCCTGAAACGAGGACCTCCCCGCTGTTTTCGGGAAGCCTGCCGGACAGCAGGGTCAAGGGCAGGGCGTCGAAGGTCTCCGCGTTGAAACCAGCGATGAAAAGGTACGGCCTGTTTGGGTTTTTGCCGCCTTCCAGCGCCGCGTAACCGATGTTTTCAAAGGACACGGTCTCCAGAACGTCCCGGTCGAGCGCCCGTTCCCGCGCAAAGGAGGGGTCGGCGTCCAGAAACGCCAAATGCCAGCCGCCGTATCTCTGGGCCGCGCCCTTTGCCATATAGTCCAGCAGGGAGACGCCGAAGGTGGAGACGGCCGTAATCATGGCGGCGGACAGGATCACGCCGAAGATGGTGACGGCCGTGCGCGTGCGGTTCTTTTTCAGCCCCTGGAGGGCGACTTTATGCAAGATATTCATGGCCGCACCCGCTCGTCTCTCACGACCCTGCCGTCCGATATGCCGATGATGCGGTCCGCCTGCAGGGCGATGTTTTCGTCATGCGTGACGAGGAGCAGGGTCTGCCCGTACTTCCGGTTGCTCTCCTTCAGCAGCTTGACGATCTCATGCCCGTTCCGGCTGTCCAGACTGCCCGTGGGTTCGTCGGCCAGCATGACCGCCGGGGCGTTCATCAGGGCGCGCCCGATGGCGACGCGCTGCTGCTGCCCGCCGGAAAGCTGGTTGGGCAGGTGGGACCTGCGGTCCTGCAGGCTGAGCAGGCGCAGCAGGTCCTCCAGACGTTCCCCGTTGACCCGGCGCCGGTCCATCAGGATCGGCAGGGTGATGTTCTCCACCACGTTCAGGGTGGGGATGAGATTGTGGAACTGGTAGATCAGCCCGACCTGCCGCCTGCGGAAGACCGCCAGTTTTTCGTTGTTCTGGGCGTAGACGTCCTGCCCGTCCAGATAGACCTTGCCGCCGGTGGGCACGTCCACGCCGCCGACGATGTGGAGCAGCGTGGATTTGCCCGAGCCGGAGGGGCCGATGATGGCGGCGAACTCCCCCTTTTCAACGGTCAGCGAAACGTGATCGAGCGCAACGACGCGGTTCGCGTCCTTTCCGTAGACCTTGCACAGGTCTTCGATCCTTAAAAGCTCCATGATGGGAGCCTCCTTTCCCATGGCTTACCCATATCATAGAACATTTGGCTGACATCCCGGTGACTTTCGGGTGAGAGATCCGTCACTTTGGGAAACGGATCGAAAAGACCGCGCCCCCCTGCGGATGGTTCCCGGCGGTCACCGTCCCGCCCTGCCGCGTGATGATCGTCTTGCAGAGGGCCAGCCCGATCCCGCAGCCCGCGGCGTTTGTGCCTTTCCCGCGGTAAAACCTGTCGAAGAGGCGGGGCAGCTCCTCCCGCTCGAAGCCCGCGCCGCTGTCGCGGATGACGATCCCGGCATACAGGGGGTTATCCTCGCAGACGACCTCGATCTTCCCGTGGTCGCCCGCGCTTTCCATGCAGTTTTTGAGGATGTTCCGGAGCGCTTCCGAAAGCCACCCGGCGTCGCCCAAAATTTCGATCCCTTCCGGCGCGTCGACCCGCAGGGAGACGTCATGCAGCTCCATGGGGATTTGGAGCGGACGGAGCGCGGCGTCGACAAGGCTAGCCACGTCGACCCGTTCGCTTTGGAAAACCACGATGCCCGCGTCCAGCCGGGACAGTTTGAGCAGGGAGGTGAGCAGCCAGTCCATCTGTGTAAGCAGCTCCTCCGCTTCCCGCAGCAGCGCCTTGCGTTCGCCCGCGTCCGGCTGGTTCGCCAACAGGGAGAGCACCAGGTTCACGGATGTGAGCGGGGTACGGAGCTGGTGGGCGATGTCCGCCAGCGAATCGGCAAGGTGCGCCTTCTCCTGCTTCAGCGCGTCGTTCTGCTCCCGGAGCCGCAGCGTCATTTTCGTGACCTCGCTTTGCAGGATCGACAGCTCGCCCTCGTCCGATCCGCCGATGAAGATCCGGTCGGCATGGTGGAGCACGAGATCGATCTGCTCTGAGACCTCCGCGATTTTTTGATAGCGGGCGCGGGTAAACGCGTAGAACGCCGCTCCAAAGACCGCGGAAGAGAGGAGGGAGAGGATGCCGGCCGCCGGGCGGATAAGAAAGCCGATCACGGCGGCCGTCACGGCGACCGCGGCAAACAAAACAGCGAACCGCCGGACCTCCCTATTCCGAAACATGGCTGCCTCCCAGGCGGTATCCCGTCCCGCGGACGGTCAGGATGATCCGCGGGTTGGCGGGGTCGTCCTCGATCTTTTCGCGCAGGCGCTTGATGTAGACGGTCAGGGTGTTATCGTTGACGAACTCGCCGGCGGCGTCCCACAGCTCGTCCAGCAGGCGGTCCCGCGTGAGGATGCTTTGGGGGTTGTTGACAAACACCAGCAGCAGGCGGTATTCCAGCGCGGATAGGAAAATTTCCCGGCCCTCTTTTTTCACGACGCCGCTGGACGGGTCGACCCGGAGCCCGCACACATTGAACGCGGCGGGGGAGCGCCCGGTTTTCCGCAGGGCCGTTTTGATCCGCGCGACCAGTTCGCGCGGGCGGAACGGCTTGGTGATATAGTCGTCCGCGCCCATGTTCAGCCCGGTGACCACGCTCGCCTCATCCCCGGAGGCCGTCAGAAAGATGACGGGGATCTCCCGCGCCGCCTTGATCTCCGTGTAAACCGTGAAACCGTTCCCGTCGGGCAGGGAAATATCGATGAGCGCCAGGTCGAACGGGTCCCCGGCGAGCGCGGTGAGGGCTTCCTCACGCGTGGGAGCGTGGATGACCGAAAAGCCCTCCGAGCGGAGCAAAAGCGTCAGGTTTTTTGCGATCGCCCGGTCGTCCTCGACCAGAAAAATGTTCGTCATGGGTTATCCTCCTGTCTGCGCCCGGCAGTAGTGTCATGTTCATTATGCGGCATCGGTATTGGAAAGTCAAAGCGTATCCTGCATTTTCCTGATTGTTCCCTCAAATGGACCGCGAAATTACGCGTTAAGGCGGACAAGGACGTGGGAGGCGGCATTCGGCCAATCGAGAAGAGCCGCGCGGACGAAATAGTCCCC
>ENA-UOIV01000475-UOIV01000475.1-human-gut-metagenome-genome-assembly--contig:-C59-NODE-475-length-44451-cov-11.718646_pt1 | contig 44451 bp, 41 predicted proteins | sample MGYA00242333_ERZ723880 | MGnify/ENA metagenome assembly ERZ723880 | reverse complement strand
GAACAGTTGCTTCAGTAAAGTTAATCACAGACCGTGAAACTAGAAGATCAAAAGGCTTTGCGTTTATCGAAATGCCGGATGATACAGAAGCTAACAACGCTATCAAGCAATTGAACGGTGCAGAATATGTAGGTCGTTCAATGGTAGTGAAAGAAGCTTTACCAAGAAACTAAGACTGGATATACAGCCGAAAAATAAAGAAAGGCGTGTTGGTGATAACCGACACGCCTTTCTTATTATATTGTTTCTGTTTATGCGATACCGTGAGCACTCACTGAACTATCGATTTTCTTAATCAATCCTTGAAGTACTGCACCCGGTCCACATTCAGTGAAATCCGTAGCACCGTCAGCTATCATATTTTTAACTGATTGAGTCCAGCGTACAGAAGCAGTCAGCTGTGCAACCAGATTCTTTTTGATTTCTGCAGGATCAGTGTGGGGAAGTGCGTCTACATTCTGGTATACTGGACATTTAGGAGTGTGAACTTCCGTAGCTTTAATAGCAGCTTCCAATTCGACTTTAGCAGGATCCATTAACGGAGAATGAAAAGCACCACCTACTTTCAATGGAAGAGCGCGTTTGGCTCCGGCAGCTTTCATCAGTTCACAAGCCTTTTCGATGCCCGGAATAGAACCGGAGATAACGATTTGTCCCGGACAATTATAGTTGGCAGGTACACAGACTTCGCCTTCTGCATTTACAGATGCGCAGATTTCTTCTACTTTTTCATCCGGCAGTGCGATGATAGCGGCCATAGTGGACGGAGTAGCTTCACAGGCTTTTTGCATAGCCATTGCACGTGCATAAACCAATTTAAGTCCATCTTCGAAAGTCAAAGCACCAGCAGCTACCAAAGCTGAGAATTCACCAAGTGAGTGACCTGCTGTCATTTCCGGTTTGAAGTCATCGCCCATGCACAGAGCGGATATGACAGAGTGGAGGAATACGGCAGGTTGAGTAACTTTTGTCTGGCGGAGATCTTCGTCTGTACCGTTGAACATGATATCTGTAATGCGATATCCGAGGATATCATTTGCTTTTTCAAACAATTCTTTTGCTAAAGCTGAGTTTTCATACAGGTCTTTACCCATTCCTACGAACTGAGCACCTTGACCGGGAAATACAAATGCTTTCATATTTTTATTATTTAATTGATTTTTAATTGCGGGTGCAAAGTTACGGAATTTTATGATACGACCGCACAAATTGTACACATTTGTGCAATGGAGTCTGGAAAATGCCATAACGGACCGTTGCCATGACCGATGTGTAACTCTTTTCCGGCAAGGATGGCTTGGGTAATATAGGCTTTGGCATGGCGGATAGATTCGTGTAAGGAATATCCCTTTGCCAGATAAGTGGCAATTGCGGAAGAGAGGGTACATCCTGTTCCGTGCAGATTATTACTTTCTATTTTTTTCTCCTTATATATATAGGAAGCAGATTCGGAGGTATATAGGAAGTCGGACATTAGATCACCTTCCAGATGTCCGCCTTTTACTAATATACTGATATGATAATGTTCCGTCAGTAGTTTGGCGGCTTCCTGCATTTCCTGAATGTTATGGATGGGGTTACCGATAAGTACGGCTGTTTCGTCAAGATTTGGAGTAGCTAAAGTGACAAGTGGTAACAGTTCTTTCTTTATTTCTTCTATGGCCTCGTCCGTCATTAGTTTTCGTCCACTGGTAGATACCATCACAGGATCGTAAACGATATATTTCGGAGTATATTTTCGGATACAGTCAGAAATGACACGGACGATCTGAATGTCATTTATCATACCTATTTTTAGCGCAACAGGTTGAAGATCCTCCATAACAGCTTCTATTTGTCCGCGAACGATTTCGGGAGACATATCCTGTACAGTGTGCACTCCTAATGTATTCTGCACGGTAATTGCGGTAATGGCCGAAGCCGCATATCCTCCTAATGCTGAGATTGCTTTTATATCCGCTTGAATACCTGCACCTCCCGAACAATCGGAACCGGCAATGGATAAAATGACAGGATGATGTTTCATTTTAGTTTTTTTAATATTTAGGTTGCAAAGATAGGATAAAAAACGATAAGGTACAAAAGGATATATCGTTTAAAATACAATAAGTACCGGTGTTTTAATCTATCGGTATAAATGCGAAAAGTGCTGATAATAAAGTGCGAATATAGTTTTCGTACTTTATACAATTACTCCTCTCGTGGATAACTAAAATACATATTGTAAATTGTAAGATAACGCCAACTGTACATATTGTATGATATATGATATGTATATATATGAAAAACAATGTTTTATAGCATATCTATTATTTTTGTTAGGACTGCATTTCTCTTCTATATTTGCATCGTCTTAAAGAAATATATATGCATAATATACAGAAAAATATCCCTTTGGCCAACAATCATATATCAGTGGATTGTGTTGTGATTGGTTTTGACGGAGAACAACTGAAAGTGTTGCTTGTGAAACGTGCGGGTGAAGATAATGGTGAAGTATATCACGATATGAAACTTCCCGGAAGTCTTATATATATGGATGAAGATCTGGACGAAGCTGCACAACGTGTCTTGTACGAATTGACAGGACTTAAAAATGTAAATCTGATGCAGTTTAAGGCATTCGGCTCTAAAAACAGAACCAGTAATCCCAAAGATGTGCGCTGGTTGGAACGGGCTATGCAATCGAGGGTAGAGCGTATTGTGACTATAGCTTATCTGTCTATGGTCAAGATAGACCGTACATTGGACAAGAACTTGGATGAACACCAGGCTTGTTGGATTGCTTTGAAAGATGTGAAAACATTAGCTTTTGACCATAATCTGATTATTAAGGAAGCAATGACTTATATTCGTCAGTTCGTAGAATTTAATCCTTCCATGTTGTTCGAACTGCTTCCGCGTAAATTTACAGCTGCACAATTGAGAATTCTTTTTGAGTTGGTATATGACAAAGCTGTGGATGTACGTAACTTCCATAAAAAAATAGCCATGATGGAATATGTAGTTCCTTTGGAAGAAAAGCAACAAGGCGTGGCTCACCGGGCTGCACGTTATTATAAATTTGACAAGAAGATATATAATAAAGTAAGACGGTAAGACTTTATTCAAGTATTAGGTATTAATATTAAGTATTAGGCGTTGAATGTTATAGTATTAATTGTCGGGCATTGAGCGTTAAATCGTAAATAGTAAATCGTTTAATCGTAAATAAAATTATGTTTCTATTAGGTTATGACATAGGTAGCTCGTCTGTAAAAGCGAGTTTGGTAAATGCTGAAACAGGCAAATGTGTATCATCGGCATTCTTTCCGAAAACAGAGGCGAACATTATCGCGGTAAATCCCGGATGGGCGGAACAAGACCCGGAGAGTTGGTGGGAAAATTTAAAGTTGGCTACACAAGCTATTATGACCGAATCTGGAGTGAGTGCTGCTGAAATTAAAGCTATCGGCATCTCGTATCAGATGCATGGATTGGTATGCGTTGATAAGGATCAGCATGTGTTGCGTCCCGCTATTATTTGGTGTGATTCCCGTGCTGTGCCATACGGACAGAAAGCGTTTGAAACGATCGGAGAGGAGAGATGTCTTTCTCATTTGTTGAACTCGCCGGGAAACTTTACAGCTTCCAAGTTGGCATGGATTAAAGAAAACGAGCCTGTCATCTATGAGCAGATTTACAAGATAATGCTGCCGGGTGATTATATTGCCATGAAGTTGAGTGGAGAGATTTGCACAACCGTTTCCGGACTTTCGGAAGGTATGTTTTGGGATTTCAAGAACAACCGGGTGGCTGACTTCCTAATGGATTATTACGGGTTCGACTCTTCTTTGATTGCAGATATTAAACCGACCTTTGCAGAGCAGGGACGTGTCAATGCGATAGCAGCTAAGGAGTTGGGTTTGAAAGAAGGAACACCGATTACTTACCGTGCCGGTGACCAACCTAATAACGCTCTTTCTTTAAATGTATTCAATCCGGGAGAGATAGCTTCTACGGCGGGAACGTCGGGGGTGGTTTACGGAGTGAACGGTGAAGTAAATTATGATCCGCAATCGCGCGTCAATACCTTTGCTCATGTCAATCATACAATAGACCAAACACGTTTGGGAGTGTTGCTATGCATCAACGGAACAGGTATTCTTAATTCATGGGTAAAACGAAATATAGCTCCCGAAGGAATATCTTATAATGAAATGAATGTGTTGGCTTCTAAAGCTCCTATCGGCAGCGCGGGAATCAGTATTCTGCCTTTTGGCAACGGCGCCGAGCGTATGCTGAACAATAAAGAAATCGGATGTAGTATTCGCGGACTGGATTTCAACGCACATGGCAAACATCACATTATTCGTGCAGCTCAAGAGGGGATTGTGTTCTCCTTCAAGTATGGCATTGATATAATGGAGCAGATGGGGATTCCTGTGAAGATGATTCATGCCGGACACGCCAATATGTTCTTGAGTTCTATCTTCCGTGATACGTTGGCCGGAGTGACCGGAGCCACCATTGAGCTTTACGATACGGATGGCTCGGTAGGTGCTGCGAAAGGTGCAGGTATTGGCGCAGGTATCTATAAAGATAATAATGAGGCATTTGCTACGCTTGACAAATTGGATGTGATTGAGCCTAATATGGCTAAACGCCAGGAATATGCGGACGCGTATGCTAAATGGAAGTATCGTTTAGAAAAATCGATGAGTAAATAATCTAAGTATAACATCGTGAGTAATGTGCTGTTCATATTGGTGCATTTTCACACTAAAAAACATTATTAATTATGGCAACAAAAGAGTTTTTCCCTGGAATTGAAAAGATTAAGTTTGAAGGTAAGGATAGCAAAAATCCGATGGCATTCCGCTATTATGATGCAGAGAAAGTAATCAATGGAAAGAAGATGAAAGATTGGTTGAAATTCTCTATGGCATGGTGGCATACATTGTGTGCTGAAGGCGGCGACCAGTTCGGTGGCGGAACAAAACAATTCCCTTGGAACGGTAACGCAGACGCTGTTCAAGCTGCAAAAGATAAAATGGATGCAGGTTTCGAATTCATGCAGAAAATCGGTATCGAATACTACTGTTTCCACGATGTGGATTTGGTTTCTGAAGGTACAAGCATTGAAGAATATGAGGCCAATCTGAAAGAAATTGTAGCTTATGCAAAACAAAAACAAGCTGAAACAGGCATCAAACTGTTATGGGGTACTGCCAACGTATTTGGTCATGCACGTTATATGAACGGTGCTGCTACTAATCCTGATTTTGACGTAGTAGCTCGTGCTGCTGTTCAGATCAAGAATGCAATCGACGCAACTATCGAATTGGGTGGTCAGAACTATGTATTCTGGGGTGGTCGTGAAGGCTATATGTCTCTTCTGAACACAGATCAGAAACGTGAAAAAGAACACTTGGCACAGATGTTGACTATCGCTCGTGACTATGCTCGTGCCCGTGGTTTCAAAGGTACTTTCCTGATCGAACCGAAACCGATGGAACCCACTAAACACCAATATGATGTAGATACGGAAACTGTAATCGGCTTCTTGAAAGCTCATGGCCTGGACAAAGATTTCAAAGTGAATATTGAAGTAAACCATGCAACTTTGGCCGGTCATACTTTTGAACATGAATTGGCAGTGGCAGTAGACAACGGTATGTTGGGTTCTATCGACGCTAATCGTGGTGATTATCAGAATGGTTGGGATACAGACCAATTCCCGATTGACAACTACGAACTGACACAGGCCATGATGCAAATTATCCGTAATGGTGGCTTGGGTAACGGCGGAACAAACTTCGACGCTAAGACCCGTCGTAACTCCACTGACCTGGAAGATATCTTTATCGCTCATATTGCCGGTATGGATGCTATGGCACGTGCATTGGAAAGCGCAGCAGCTCTGTTGAACGAATCTCCGTATAAGAAGATGTTGGCTGACCGTTATTCTTCATTCGATGCTGGTAAAGGTAAGGAATTTGAAGATGGCAAATTGACGTTGGAAGACGTGGTTGCTTATGCTAAAGCAAATGGCGAACCGAAACAGACTAGTGGCAAACAAGAACTTTATGAAGCAATCTTGAATATGTATTGCTAATTAACCCACCACAGATTACGTGGATTTCACAGATTCTTTTCTTCTCTCTTTTGAATTTATCTGTGTTCATCTGCGTAATCTGTGGTGATATATCTAACTACTACAACACTACTTATCACCATGATTAATACAACGAACGAGGGTAGTAAACTCTACCTGTATTCGATAACCTCTGTCGCTATTTTGGGCGGACTGCTTTTCGGCTATGACACGGCAGTTATTTCCGGTGCAGAGAAAGGCTTGGAAGCTTTTTTCCTTTCGGCCTCTGATTTTCAATACAATAAAGTAATGCATGGAATCACTTCTTCCAGTGCATTAATTGGCTGTGTACTGGGTGGTGCGATCTCCGGTATATTTGCTTCCCGTTTGGGACGTCGTAATTCCTTAAGGCTTGCTGCCGTACTCTTCTTCCTTTCAGCATTAGGTTCCTATTATCCGGAATTCTTATTCTTCGAATATGGAAAGCCGAACATGGATTTGCTGATTGCTTTTAATCTGTATCGTGTTTTGGGCGGTATCGGAGTAGGACTGGCTTCTGCAGTCTGTCCGATGTATATTGCTGAAATAGCCCCTTCCAATATTCGTGGAACGCTTGTATCGTGTAACCAATTTGCTATCATCTTCGGTATGTTGGTAGTGTACTTTGTGAATTACCTGATTATGGGCGACCATCAGAATCCTGTTATTTTGAAGGATGCAGCCGGTGTGCTGTCTGTTAGTTCTGAATCTGATATGTGGACTGTTTATGAAGGATGGCGTTACATGTTCGGTTCGGAAGCTTTCCCAGCCGCTTTCTTTGGCCTGTTGTTGTTCTTTGTTCCGAAGACTCCTCGTTATCTTGTATTGATACAGCAGGATGAAAAGGCTTACTCAATTCTGGAAAAGATCAATGGTAAGATAAAAGCACAGGAAATCCTTAATGATATTAAAGCTACCGCTCACGAAAAAACAGAGAAGATATTTACTTATGGAGTGGCGGTAATTGTGATCGGTATTTTGCTTTCTGTATTCCAGCAAGCTATCGGTATTAATGCCGTACTATATTATGCTCCTCGTATTTTTGAAAGTGCAGGAGCGGAAGGCGGCGGTATGATGCAAACGGTTATTATGGGTATTGTAAACATTGTCTTTACACTGGTTGCTATCTTCACTGTAGACCGCTTCGGACGTAAACCGTTGTTGATAATCGGTTCTATCGGTATGGCTGTTGGTGCATTTGCAGTGGCGATGTGTGACAGTATGGCAATAAAGGGTATCCTTCCGGTGCTTTCAGTGATTGTGTATGCAGCATTCTTCATGATGTCCTGGGGACCGATTTGCTGGGTATTGATCGCGGAAATCTTCCCGAACACCATCCGTGGTAAAGCAGTGGCAATCGCTGTAGCTTTCCAATGGATATTCAACTATATTGTATCTTCTACTTTCCCGGCATTGTACGATTTCAGCCCAATGTTTGCATATAGTTTATACGGCATTATCTGTGTGGCTGCTGCTATCTTCGTTTGGCGTTGGGTACCCGAAACAAAAGGGAAGACACTGGAAGATATGAGCAAACTTTGGAAGAAAAATAAATAGGTTAGGTTAGTGTAATTTCATCGTGTCATTATGACTTTGCTCTCTTGACATGACTCTATTGAGATTATGACATCGTACCAATGGTATGGTGTCATAATCATTTATATACATATCTTTTAGTAAATCAGTAGCTTATTTTGCTTGATTAAGCTATAACCAACAGTTTTGCATTTTTGAGTAAATGTATAGTCTGACAAAGCACTTATTTTTGCATTGTGATATTTATGAGATTGTTGAATGTATTTTGAAGTTAAATTAACAAGTTAAAAAGATATGTGTATTGCTAGAACAAAAATAATAGATACTCCAGTTTATATAGATATGAATAGTGCTTTTTCTAAAAGAGTTGGATTTAAAAAGAGATAAAAGCTGGGATATGGCAGATTATCCTTATTGATATTCGCCAAATGGCATTTTTATTTATAACATATTATTATTTGTTTTTCGTTAGGCAGAATTATGGTTATAGAACATTATAAAGATACCGTTTATTTCTCGAACCTTTTTGTACGTCACTACCCTAAAATTTATGAAGAATTATCTAATATTCTTTCTCGCCATCATATAGCACATAGGACTTTGATGCACACTAAAGATTATTGGTGCCAAGATTATATGCCAATACAGTGGGGAGCTAATACTTATATTCAATTCCGCTATGAACCTGATTATTTGACGGATAAACCACAGTATAAAACTAATATTGTTCCCGTACTTAAAGCCATGAGTAGCAAGATGGATATTATTCAATCGCCACTTATAGTTGATGGAGGGAATGTTGTTGTGTGTGAGGGAAATTCTAAGTGGATGGGATCATGTATAAGAGAGCGGAAACCAATTATTCTCATGACAGAAAAAGTGTTCCAAGAAAATTCGCAGATCGATCAGGGAGAAGTACTGGCAATATTAAAGGCAAACTTCCATGGAGCAGATATTATATTTCTACCATGGGATAGATACGATATCTGTGGTCATACAGATGGGATTGTTCACAATATTGGCGATGGTAAGATTTTGGTCAACTTGAAAGTATATCCTCAAAAGATAGAACGGGAGATGAGACGTAGATTGAATGACGTTTTTGTAGTTGTGGATTTAAAACTTAGTAAGTATTATGAGAATAGTTGGGCATACATAAATATGCTTCAGACACGTGATATAATCATTGTCCCCGGACTTGGATTACCTACAGATGGAGAGGCTTTAGAACAGATAAAAGAGTTATATCCTTCCTATGAGGGACGAATTTACCAAGTTAATACAGCTCCGATTGTAGAGAGATGGGGAGGTGCATTGAATTGTTTGTCTTGGACTATGAGTAATTATGTATCTAGTTTATTTTCAAATATAATTTAAAAAGTAGAAAAATATGGAATTAATTATTGGGTTTGTGATATTATTTTGGATTGGTGTAAAGCTTAACCGATGGATAAATGGTAGCAGTAAAATTGTGAATAATCAGAGAAAGATAATTGAAGAATTAAGAAAACAAAACCAAGATAAGAAATGACATCATATGTTGCTCCCCCTAGCTTTTATATTTATATAGAAGAATCTTTTTTTGTGAAGGCTTTGGAGAAGAAAGAAGATAGAGTTCGTGGTTTACTAGGCTGGTGCCATTTTATTTTTATAGATTTCTCATCAGCTTGTTGTCAACGGGATGATAAGAATGGATATTTATTACAAATAGAGAATGAAATACATGAGATTGAGCTGATTGTCCTAGGGACAGAACGATTTCCTAATTGGTTTTCTATTGTATGCTACTTAATCCATATGCGGTGGGATTCTAATTCTTGGCGGAGTGAACCAGAGTTCTTCATCTGTTCAAAGGAATGGCTATCACTACAGGATAATTCATTAAATTCAAAATCAAAAATATAGAAATTATATGATACCAACATTATCGACTTCCAAACCTATCCTTTATATTGATATGGATAATGTTCTGGTTGATTTTCAATCAGGTATTAACAAGTTGAGTGAATACGAAAAGAGAGAGTATGAAGGACGATATGATGAGGTTCCTAATATTTTTGCAAGAATGAGTCCGTATGAAGGAGCAATTAATGCCTACCATCATTTAGCGCGTTTTTATGATGTATATATTCTTTCCACGGCACCTTGGAATAATCCTTCTGCCTGGTCAGATAAACTAATATGGGTGAGAAAATGGTTAGGTACAGATGGTTATAAACGATTAATTCTTAGTCATCATAAAAATTTGAACAAAGGGGACTTTCTGATAGATGATCGCCTCAAAAATGGTGCTGAAAATTTTAGTGGTGAATTAATCTTATTTGGTTCGGAACAGTATCCGAATTGGGACTCCGTTGTTGACTATTTGATATTATCTAAGTGAGAAGTAAAAAAGTTGATATATTCGGCACAACTCTTTACTAAAAAGATTATCTTTACCCAAAGAAATATTAATACTATAATAATTATGGATACTTTGAAAAAGGAGATTGCAGTTTTAAGGCAATGTAGTGATTTTAAGGAAATAGAGAAACAGCTTCAAGTAATTAATAAACAAATAGTCACAAACTATATGTTTGAACTAAGTAATGGGCTACGGATTTATCCAATTGAAGTAGAAGCTTATTTTAAAGATGCAAAATTTAATGATGAGTTTGTGCATGGAAATGAACTGCAAAAGAATAATTATGGAAGATTTTATGTTCATCGTACAGGTATAACTAAGAATTCAAAATTTAAAGGTGGAACAAGAGGAGGTATTGATATTTGTTTATCTGATGACGTTAATGCATATTATGGCATCTTAATAAGAAGTGCTAAGTTTGATGATGGCACAATTAAATTTGGACCGAATAATGTTTTAAAATTTATTGTTGAGGATAAGAATGTAGATTATGATGCTTTGGAAAAAGAATTTGTTTTAAAAGAAGCAGTAAAAGATTGCCGTGATGGAGAAAGTAAATCAATCATCATGCATTCTACGCGTGTTGGTTTAAGTGACAAACAAAGTGACGATTTTAAAGACTTGCAATTACGAACGATCATAGGGCCGCTGCTTTCATCTTATGCATATAAAGAAAAGGAAAATGTATTTAGGAATTATATTGTAAATGGTAACATCTCAAAAGAAGAAGCCGAGAAAATTTCTATTGACATCCTCGGATATTGTCCTAAGTCTTTGATAGAAAGTGTATATCAGGCATGATGCTATTAGTTTTATATAAGGGTGAAATATCGCCCTTATATAAAATTATTTAACGATTGGAATCCAAACTTCAGTAAGAAGCTCTTTCACATCTGTGTCAGTGGGAGAGTTCAAGTAATGTTCTAAGATTGGAGTTTCTCCTAAGCTATAAAATTGCGGTAATTGTTTCAATATAGTCTCATAAAAGGCATCTAACAATGCATAATCTCCTTGATGGATATAAACTGCGTATGTACCTTGAGGTAAATCCATGTGTTTTATTGGACTAGTAAGAGGGGGATTGGAACCTATTCCTTTCTGAATTGCTATACAAGCGTAAAAACGGCATTTTTCTAATGAGGTAATGTCCGTGTCATCATAGGCTATCCCCCAATAATCCTCCTTATCTGGTAATAAAGAATATTCTTTTGCATATTCATATAGGCAATCCCAAGTGTATATCTCAAAAGCAACTGTGCTACAAGTGTCATAATTGCCAATATAAGATAAAAATAAAACAGGTATTGTTTCTGATTCCACTATGCGGTAAGGAGAAATATATGAAGGATAAGTATGACTTGTTTCCAATAATTTCTTTTGCAGTTCTCGAGGAGTGAGATTGTATTTTTTTTGAAATGTATTATTTAAAGCTGACTGGTTAGCAAATCCAATATACTCATATATTTCAGCTATACTTTTTTTATTATCCTTGAGTAATTGCTGGGCATATTCCATGCGGGTACGAATGATATATTGATGTAATGTTTCGCTAGTGTAAGCTTTAAACATCAGCTGAAGATTACGAACAGACATGCATGCCATTTTAGCTAATTCAGGTATGGATATCAAACGATTGAACTCATCGGCAGTTTTGCCTGTCCAATTCTTTTGTATCATGGAATTTAGATAATGAAGAATTGTCTCGATTTGTCCTTGATAAGGAAATTTGTGGGAATTCATATTTTAAAGGTGAATTAATAAATGTTTGTATTAACTATTTCTAGATATTCCAAACCATCCCGGCACGGGGAAGTAAAAAGGAGAACGAAGATAACCCGGATGGGATAATTTGCCGTCATCTACTCGTCTCTGTAATCTGCGAAGTGCTGTTGCTTTCCGTAATCCGCAGATAGAGCAAAGCTGTTGCGTAGTAATGCAAGAGTTATCTTTAAAAAACTCAGCCAGTTTGCCATCAATTTCTATGTCGCTCAATTCTTGTGAGCGGTGAGTTTCACTTACTTTCTCGAAAGATGTGGCTTTCAGTTCACGAAGCAAGTCCTTTTCGGGAGTGAAAATAATTCCGCTACAATGAATATTTTCAGAACGTATCTCTTTCAGAGAGCGTACTTCCGGTGATTCTGCCTTTATTCGGAAAGAACCAATTCCATCAATGTGAATGCTGTTTCCATTGGATAATTCCTGTTTGAAGATATTAGCGAACTCTATAAAAGTTCCTGTAACATCACTTTGTCGTAAGCTACTTCTGGATTCGATATTTTCTGCTATCTCTTCTAACGTGATGGTGTCTCTGACCACTAACCGGGCATGATATCTTACCTTATTTGAGTCTTTGGGTTGCGGGGTACGGAAGAAATCGTATAAAGCTTTCATTTATTAATAGCATTGTGCGTATCAGTTAACAGATTTACGCAGTCGTTTTTATATTTTGTGCCTTCCTATTGGTTAGCTCACATTATGTGCAACAGTTAACTCATATATTGTGGGATAGTTGTTGCACATAATGTGCGATAGCTATTGCACGATATGTGCTACGACTAATATGATGGGACAAAATTACGAATTAATCTGATCAAAAACAATACTTTGACGGTTTGTTTTAGTTAGCTTATTTTTATAGAAATACTGAATGAATATATTTGCAGATCAGTGCTTTGGTAATATACTTTTGTATCTCAATTCTCGTAATAACTAAAAAAAGTATGAAAGCAATGATTAGAGAAATGGTAGAAGCAATAAAACGATTGTTTACACCGAAGCAACAAATGCAGAAACTGATAGCAAATTGTGAAGTATCCAAAATCGTGGAACAAAAAGTTACGAAAAAGCCAAAGATAGTTGAAAAAACTCATGAGAAGGCAGATGAATCAAAAAAATGGAGTCAAACGCTGATGTTACAAATAAAGGAATATTTGAATAACAATTTCGTTTTTCGCTATAACACTCTGACAGGAGCTACGGAATATAAAGAGAAGAATGGAAAAAGTGGTTATCGGCCTATTGATGAGCGTGAAATGAATGGGATTATTGTAGATGCCCGTTTGGAAGGAATACCTTGCTGGAGAGGAGATGTACCTACTATGGTTCTGTCAAATAAAGTGGAATCTTATAATCCTTTTCATCTTTATGTGAAGGAATTGCCGGAGTGGGATGGAATAGATCGTGTGCTGCCTTTATTATTACGTGTTTCTGATAATGAAATATGGCTGAAAGGTGGACATTGCTGGTTGCGGGCAATGTTGTCACAGTGGAGTGGAGAAGAACGGCTGCACGCCAATGCGCTTACTCCTGTATTGATAAGCGGAAAGCAGGGGTTAAGTAAAAGTACCTTTTGTCGATTACTGATGCCTGACTCGCTACGGCATTATTTTATTGATAATCTGAATTTAGCAGTGGGCAGTTCACCGGAGAAGAAGTTGGTGAAAAACGGATTGATTAATTTAGATGAATTCGATAAGGTTAAAGAGAGTCAACAGGCTACATTAAAGAATCTGCTTCAAATGGTGAATATACCTGTTTTTCGTGGTAAACGATTGGGATGGGTGAATGAGCCACGACTTGCTTCTTTTATCGCTACAACGAATTCCTATCAAGTGTTGACTGATCCAACAGGAAGCCGTCGTTTCTTATGTGTGGAAGTAGTGAAACCTATTTCGGAGAAACCTGTGGAGCACAAGCAGCTATATGCACAGTTGAAAGAGGAACTGAAATCCGGTGCACTGGATTATTTGAGTAGGAGGAGGAAAAGGTTTTACAGAAGCATAACAAGACATATTATCGCCAATCCTTGCTGGAAGATGTGTTTCATTGTTGCTTCCGTCATCCTCTTGAAATGGAAAAAGGTATTTGGTTGACAACGGCTGAGATATTTCAGGTGATGCGTAAATTTAATTCGGCAGCTTTGAAAGATGTGTCTGCGCGTCAATTAAGCTTGAAACTTTCTGCAATGGGATTTATGGCTAAACATACGTCTTTCGGAAACCGCTATTATGTGTTTAATCTTTTAGCGGCAAAAAAGTAGTAGTGTTGTAATAGGCTATTTTTTAGGTGGTTATGCTGAAAGGTGATTTGCTGATATTAAATGAAACTTTTTCTATGTATTAAAATTCCTTACTTTGAAAACATAATTGTAAGATTAGCCATACCTTTGTAGTTACTTTAAAATAAAAACACGTATTGTTATGGAACAACATCCGATAAAAATTAATAAAGTACAGATACGCAATCTTCAGATAGAAGATTACGCACAGTTATCTCAATCGTTTACCCGCGTTTATTCAGATGGTAGCGATGTGTTTTGGACTCACGCCCAGATTCAGAAATTAATCAATATTTTCCCGGAAGGACAGATAGTTACGGTTGTCGATGATAAAATTGTGGGTTGTGCCCTGTCTATTATTGTCGATTATGATAAAGTAAAGAATGACCATACGTATGCGCAAGTGACAGGCAAGGAAACATTCAACACGCATAATCCTAAAGGAAATATCCTCTACGGCATTGAAGTGTTTATTCATCCGGGTTATCGTGGTTTGCGTCTGGCACGTCGTATGTATGAATACCGTAAGGAACTTTGCGAAACATTGAATCTGAAAGCTATTATGTTTGGTGGACGTATCCCCAATTATCATAAATATGCTGATAAGATGCGTCCGAAAGAATACATCGAACGGGTGCGTCAGCGCGAAATCTATGATCCGGTTCTGACTTTTCAGTTGTCAAATGATTTTCATGTCCGTAAGGTCATGACCAATTATCTTCCTAATGACGAAGAATCGAAACATTATGCTTGTTTGTTGCAATGGGATAATATTTATTATCAGCCACCTACGCAGGAATATATTAATCCGAAAACAACAGTCCGTGTAGGCTTGGTGCAGTGGCAGATGCGTAGTTATAAGACATTGGATGATTTGTTTGAGCAAGTAGAGTTTTTCGTGGACGCAGTATCGGATTATAAAAGTGATTTTGTCCTTTTTCCGGAGTATTTCAATGCTCCTTTGATGTCGAAGTATAATGATAAAGGAGAATCTCAGGCTATTCGTGGGCTTGCGAAGTACACAGAGGAAATTCGCGACAGATTTATCAATCTGGCAATCAGTTATAATATCAATATTATTACCGGAAGTATGCCGTATGTCAAAGAAGACGGACTTTTATACAATGTAGGATTCCTTTGTCGTCGGGACGGTACATACGAAATGTATGAAAAAATGCATGTCACTCCGGATGAAATCAAGAGTTGGGGGTTGAGTGGCGGTAAGTTGTTGCAGACATTTGATACCGATTGCGCTAAAATCGGAGTTTTAATTTGTTATGATGTAGAGTTTCCCGAGCTATCCCGTTTGATGGCGGATCAAGGGATGCAGATATTATTTGTGCCTTTCCTGACCGATACGCAGAATGCTTATTCCCGTGTCCGGGTATGTGCGCAGGCACGCGCTATTGAAAATGAATGTTTTGTAGTTATTGCGGGAAGTGTGGGGAATCTTCCTCGTGTACATAATATGGATATTCAATATGCCCAGTCCGGTGTCTTCACTCCCTGCGACTTTGCTTTCCCGACTGACGGAAAGAGAGCGGAAGCGACTCCTAATACCGAGATGATTCTTGTTTCGGATGTGGATCTGGATTTATTGAATGAACTGCATACTTATGGTAGCGTACGTAATCTGAAAGATCGCAGAAGTGATGTTTATGAAGTAAGACTAAAGAAATAAGAAAGTGGCTCAAAATTCACCACAGATTACACGGATTGGCACAGATTATTCCTATTGGATTATTTCTATTAAGAATGAATCATTTAATCTTTAATCTGTGAAGGTTCGTGTAATCTGTGGTAAAAGAGCTTTGATTTATTCCCGTTTTATCCCTTCCCGGAAGTACCGCTTTCGAGGATACTGACGATGGAGAATAAGGTAAAACAGATAGCTCCCAGTCCCGATAAGACGCGGGCGGGAATGAAATAATCCGAATGTACAGTGGCAAGTTCAAATACAAATGCAGCCAAGAATAAGCAAGCCAATGCCGTCAGTACCGGAATTAAAGGAATGCGGTTGGCTAATTTGAATTCATGTCTCCATATTTTTGCCAGGAGGATTACTTTACTGGAGATGCTGTAGCATACTAAACCAAGTCCAAGCATGATATAGCCTGTAGTACCGTTTGTACTTCCTGAGTCTGCGAAAATTACAAAAAGCCCCCAAATGAAGGAAATAGATCCCATCAGTAATACTAACTTCGGCCATTGTGAACGTTCTTTTTCCGAATATACATTACGTATCTGTCGGGCTATAGTAGCTACTAACGCAATCAGGCTGGTACAAATACATGCAAGGCCTACCATTACATGGCCTGCCACAAAGTAAGCCGGATGAACATGGCTGTTGGCTAATAAAACAAATGCCCATATCCATGCAACCAAAGATATGGTGATTACAACGGCTTCCATTGTACGTTCTTCTCCCAAAGAAAAAGCTCCATCCGGAACTTCATGTCCTGTGCTTTTAGAGTTTTCGGGAATAAAAGAAAAGCGGGTGGAAGAAGTGGCGGCAGTGGCTACGCAGCCTGTAATAAATCCGACACCGGTTATTACATGACCGGCAACGAATGCTGAAGGAGAATCAGCTCCACTGAAGATGCATATTCCTGTGATGATTGTCGCAATAGCTGCCAGATAACCAAGGATCGGCAATCCATATTTTGCGGCTCTGTTATAAGTATGTATGATTTGCCGGATAATGGTAGCCGCCGTGCAGAACAGCGCAATACATATCATGCCTAGTGAAAAAACGACGGGACCTGCCACAACGCGACCTCCTGCATCTCCGTAACCGTAAATGAATGCTCCGTATCCGAAGCAAAAGAGTGCCATCACCAAAGGGATTGCTCTGAATAAAATACTAATACCGTAATTCATAAGATAAGTGCTTTTAGGTTTTTCAGTAGAACAAGGATAGGTCTGTTTTGTTTAGGTCACAGGCAGTTTAAATCGTTAACTTTATAGGATTCCGATTAAAAGTCTTTGCTTTTTGCTCAACTAAACAAATGTTTTTGTAAATTTGCACCCTTAAAAACGGGGATACCCCTCAAAGTGTAAATTGTAAATAGTAAAATCGTAGATATAGCTATGGGTAAGAGATTTACTGAGTATTCGCAGTTTGACCTTTCACAGGTGAACAAAGATGTGCTGAAGAAATGGGACGAAAACCAGGTTTTCGCCAAGAGTATGACAGAACGTGATGGCTGTCCTTCGTTCGTTTTTTTTGAAGGACCTCCCTCGGCTAATGGTATGCCGGGTATTCACCATGTAATGGCCCGTACGATTAAGGATATTTTCTGCCGTTACAAAACGATGAAAGGGTATCAGGTTAAGCGTAAAGCCGGATGGGATACGCATGGACTACCTGTAGAATTGGGTGTAGAAAAGGCGTTGGGTATCACAAAGGAGGATATCGGCAAGAAAATCTCCGTAGCCGAATATAATGCTGCTTGTCGCAAGGATGTGATGAAGTTTACTAAAGAATGGGAGGACTTGACTCACAAGATGGGATATTGGGTGGATATGAAACATCCCTATATCACGTATGACAACCGTTATATTGAAACCCTTTGGTGGCTGTTAAAGCAATTATATAAGAAAGGATTGTTGTATAAAGGATATACCATCCAGCCATATTCTCCGGCAGCAGGAACGGGGTTGAGTTCTCATGAGCTGAACCAGCCGGGATGTTACCGGGATGTGAAGGATACGACGATGGTTGCCCAATTCAAGATAAAGAACCCGAAACCGGAAATGACCGGATGGGGAACTCCTTATTTCCTTGCTTGGACCACTACTCCATGGACATTGCCTTCAAACACGGCACTCTGTGTCGGCCCGAAATTTGATTATGTGGTTGTACAGTCATACAATGCATATAATGGAGAACCGATTACGGTTGTTTTGGCTAAGGCGTTGTTAAATACTCACTTTAATCCGAAAGCTGCGGACTTGAATCTGGAGGATTACAAACCGGGAGATAAGTTGGTTCCGTTCAAGGTAGTGGCCGAATATAAAGGTACGGAACTGGTGGGCATGGAATATGAACAACTCATTCCTTGGGTGAAACCGATAGAGGTTTCCGAAGACGGAATGTGGAAAGTCAGCGATAAAGGCTTCCGGGTTATTCAAGGGGATTATGTGACGACGGAAGACGGTACGGGTATCGTGCACATTGCACCGACTTTTGGTGCGGATGATGCGAATGTGGCACGTGCGGCAGGTATTCCGTCATTGTTCATGATAAATAAGAAAGGTGAAACCCGCCCGATGGTAGATCTTACCGGTAAGTTCTATTTGTTGGATGAACTGGATGAAAGATTCGTCAAGGAATGCGTGGATGTAGATAAATATAAGGAATATCAAGGCGCATGGGTGAAGAATGCTTATGACCCGCAGTTTACGGTGGACGGAAAATATGATGAGAAGGCTGCCCAGGCTGCCGAATCTTTGGATATTGCTCTTTGCATGATGATGAAGGCTGGTAAGCAAGCTTTCAAAATAGAAAAGCACGTCCATAACTATCCGCACTGTTGGCGTACAGACAAACCGGTACTTTATTATCCGTTGGATAGCTGGTTTATCCGTTCTACAGCTTGCAAGGAGCGTATGATGGAATTGAACAAGACTATCAACTGGAAGCCGGAGTCTACCGGAACAGGACGCTTCGGTAAATGGCTGGAAAACTTGAATGACTGGAACTTAAGTCGTTCGCGTTATTGGGGAACTCCGCTTCCTATCTGGCGCACGGAAGATAATACGGACGAAAAGTGTATTGAATCCGTAGAGGAACTTTATAATGAAATAGAGAAATCGGTGGCTGCCGGATTCATGCAGTCGAACCCGTATAAGGATAAGGGATTTGTTCCGGGTGAATATACAGAGCAGAACTATGGCAAGATTGACCTTCACCGCCCGTACGTGGATGACATTATTCTGGTTTCTAAAGACGGTAAGCCGATGAAGCGTGAAATGGACTTGATAGATGTTTGGTTCGATTCTGGTTCCATGCCATACGCACAGATCCATTATCCGTTTGAAAACAAGGAACTGTTGGATAGCCGTCAGGTATATCCTGCCGATTTCATTGCAGAAGGAGTGGATCAGACACGCGGATGGTTCTTCACATTGCATGCGATTGCCACTATGGTATTCGACAGTGTATCTTATAAAGCTGTAATTTCTAACGGATTAGTGTTGGATAAGAACAGTAACAAGATGTCCAAGCGTTTGGGTAATGCTGTCGACCCGTTTAGTACAATTGAGAAATATGGTTCTGACCCGTTGCGCTGGTATATGATTACCAACTCGTCTCCGTGGGATAACTTGAAATTCGATGTAGACGGAATAGAAGAAGTCCGCCGTAAATTCTTCGGTACTTTATATAATACTTATTCGTTCTTTGCGCTTTATGCCAATGTTGACGGATTTGAATATAAGGAAGCGGATGTGCCGATGGCGGAACGTCCGGAAATCGACCGTTGGATTCTGTCTGTATTGAATACGTTGATAAAAGAGGTAGATACTTGTTATAATGAATATGAGCCGACAAAGGCTGGACGTTTGATTTCCGACTTTGTGAATGATAATTTGTCCAATTGGTACGTTCGTCTGAATCGTAAACGTTTCTGGGGTGGTGAATTTACACAAGATAAACTGTCTGCATACCAGACATTGTATACATGTCTTGAGACAGTGGCTAAATTGATGTCGCCGATAGCTCCGTTCTATGCCGACAGGTTGTACACAGACTTGATTACAGCGACAGGACGTGATAATGTTGTGTCTGTCCACTTGGCTAAATTCCCGGAATACCAGGAAAATAGCATAGATAAAGAACTGGAAGCCCGTATGAAAATGGCGCAGGATGTAACGTCTATGGTATTGGCATTACGTCGTAAAGTGAATATCAAAGTGCGCCAACCTCTGCAATGTATCATGGTTCCGGTGGTAGATGAAGAACAGAAAGCCCATATCGAAGCGGTGAAGAACTTGATAATGAATGAAGTTAATGTCAAGGAAGTTAAATTTGTAGATGGTGCTGCCGGTGTATTGGTAAAGAAGGTGAAATGCGACTTTAAGAAATTGGGTCCGAAGTTTGGAAAACAAATGAAAGCAGTGGCTGCTGCTGTTGCCGGAATGTCGCAGGAAGCTATCGCCGAGCTGGAAAAGAATGGAAAATATGTGCTGAACCTGGATGGAGCGGAAGCTGTTATTGAAGCAGCGGATGTGGAAATCTTCAGTGAGGATATTCCGGGATGGCTGGTTGCCAATGAAGGTAAGCTGACCGTTGCGCTTGAAGTAACCGTTACCGAAGAGTTGCGGCGTGAGGGGATTGCCCGTGAATTGGTAAATCGTATTCAAAATATACGAAAATCAAGCGGTTTCGAGATTACAGATAAAATAAAAATAACAATCTCGAAAAATACGCAAACAGATGATGCGGTAAAAGAATATAATACTTATATTTGTAACCAAGTTTTAGGCACATCTTTAGAACTTGTAGATGAAGTGAAAGACGGTACAGAGCTTAACTTTGACGATTTTTCACTGTTCGTGAATGTGATAAAAGACTAATACTATATTGATTAACCTTTTAAAATTGTAAGATTATGGCAGAAAAGACTAGATACTCAGATGCGGAACTCGAAGAGTTCCGTGCCATTATTATGGAGAAACTGGAATTGGCCCAACGTGACTATGAACAGTTGAAGAAGAGTTTGATGGGATTGGACGGTAATGATACCGATGATACGTCTCCTACCTATAAAGTGTTGGAAGAAGGTGCGAATACACTATCCAAAGAAGAAACAACCCGTCTGGCACAGCGCCAGTTGAAGTTCATACAAGGATTGCAGGCAGCTTTGGTACGTATTGAGAATAAGACGTATGGTATCTGTCGTGAAACAGGAAAGTTGATTCCGGCAGAACGTCTGCGCGCTGTTCCTCATGCTACATTAAGCATTGAAGCAAAGAACAGCGGTAAAAAATAATAGATAGCTACACAAGCTACGAGTGACGAGCTACAAGTAGCTGCGCAAAGTTTACGCACGGCACTTGTAGCTCGTTATGTTTAATTTATAATGAACACATGAAGAAACTATTCACGAAAGGGAGAATCGCCCTGCTCGTTATCTTTTCCGTATTAATTATTGACCAGATCATTAAAATCTGGATTAAGACTCATATGTATTGGCATGAAAGCATACGTGTGACGGATTGGTTTTATATCTATTTCACCGAAAACAATGGAATGGCTTTCGGTATGGAGATTTTTGGGAAGTTGTTCCTGACCACTTTCCGTATTGTTGCGGTAGCGTTGATAGGGTGGTATCTCTACAAGATAATAAAAAAAGGATTCAAAACAGGCTATATTGTTTGTGTGGCTTTGATTCTGACCGGTGCTTTGGGTAATATTATAGATAGTGTCTTTTATGGAGTGATCTTCAATGAAAGCACACATTCGCAGATTGCAAGCTTTATGCCCGAAGGAGGAGGATATTCTACCTGGTTCTACGGTAAGGTTGTGGATATGTTCTACTTCCCGATTATAGATACGAACTGGCCTGCTTGGATGCCGTTTGTGGGTGGCGAGCATTTTATATTCTTTAGTCCGATCTTTAATTTTGCTGATGCTGCTATTAGCTGTGGTATCATTGCTTTATTGCTTTTTTATAGTAAATATCTGAATGAGTCATATCATTCGTTGGATAAGGAAGAAAAGAAAAGTGTGAATCATGAATAATAAGTTTCGGTTTCATCTGTGTCTTGTCTGCATAGTGGTTTTTGCGATAGCCGGGTGTAAAGTGAAAAGACCTGGTGGGGTAATCCCTGAATCAGAGATGGAGAATTTGTTATACGATTACCATCTGGCAAAGTCTATGGGGGATAACCTTCCTTATAGCGAGAACTATAAGAAAGCGTTGTATCTTGATGCCGTCTTTCGGAAACACGGAACTACGCAGGCTGTGTTTGATTCGTCTATGGTGTGGTACACACGTAACACAGAAGTGTTGTCGAAAATTTATGAGAAGGTAAAGGTACGTTTGAAAAGTGAGCAGGAACTTGTTGGCGATCTGATAGCCAAGCGTGATAAGAAACCGAAAACAACCAAACAAGGAGACAGCATTGATGTATGGCCGTGGCAGCGTATGGTGCGCCTCACAGGTGAGATGATGAACAATCAATATGTGTTTACCTTGCCGACTGACTCTAACTATAAAGATCGGGATACGTTGGTGTGGGAAGTGCGGTATCGTTTTCTGGAACCGATGTTGGTCGATTCTTTAAGAACTGTCACTATGGCAATGCAGGTGATTTACGAAAAAGATACAGTTAGTCATTGGACAACAGTGACCGAGCCCGGAGTTCAGAAAATCCGTCTTTTTGCAGACACATTGGGACAGATGAAAGAGATAAAAGGCTTCATTTACTATCCGTTGGAAAGACAGGAAAAAGCAGGGGCATTGTTGGCCGATTGCTTTAGCATGACCCGTTATCATTGTACGGATACACTTGCTTTTGCTGTCCGTGATTCGCTGAATAAGATAAAAGCTTTGGAAGCTGATTCTTTGAAGAAACTCTCCGATCATAAGGCTGATTCTTTGGAGAGAGTAGTGGAGAAGGAGAAGAGTAAAGAAGATGTTCAACGATTGACACCGGAAGAAATGAACCGCCGCCGTACGGGAACACATCGTGAGAAGAAGCCGGAGCAGATCGAAGTGGAACAACATATCCAGCAGGAAAGAATGGAACAGCGCAAGGAACGCCAGATGAATCAACGCAGGCGTCAGCAGCAAAGACGTCAAACACGTTAGTCATGATGAAACGTTTTGCTTCTCATTATTTACTGATACCCGGTGTCGGATTCGTAAAGCAACAGGTAGTGGAGATAAGTGACGAAGGAGTTGCTCAAAATATATTTCCACTGACTGAAGAAGTGGAGTCCGTTGAATGGCTGCCGGGTGTAATTGTTTTGTTGCCTGTACATCAGATGGAAGAAATAAAAAATACCGGGATGTTTGCTAAAAACATCCCGGTATTTCAACAGAATCTTCCTGTTCTTATAGCTGCGTCTTCTTGTACTTTGAACGACTTTCTTGATACATCCCGGAAGAATGGAGAAGTATTGTTTCCTTATTTGTTTTATCCCTTTGATTTTACTTCCATGCGGCCTGTCGACGGAACTCGGCACAGATTACTGCGGTAGCAATGGCTACATTGAGCGATTCGGATGTTTCCTGGCCTTGTGGGTAATTGGGAATATACAGTTTTCTATTGATTAACGCTTCCACTTCTTTCCCTATGCCGTTTCCTTCATTTCCCATCACAATCAATCCATTAGCGGCTAATGGCTGCTCGTACATATTTTGTCCATCCAAAAAAGTACCGAACACGGGTATCTCTTTGCTTTGCGAACGGATAAAATCCGGAAGAGAAGTGTAATGTACCCTTACTCGGGCAATTCCACCCATAGTGGCTTGTACTGTCTTGGGGTTATAAACGTCTACTGTGTTCTGTGAGCAAATAATGTCTTCAATCCCGAACCAATCGGCCAGACGAATAATCGTCCCCAGATTTCCGGGATCCTGAACATCGTCTAATGCCAGACAAAGGGAGTGACGGGCAACATCCGGAGTTAGCGTATATTTTGGTTGCTCAAAGACGGCAAGTACCTGTTGGGGAGTTTTTAAGAGACTTGCCCGTGAGAGTTCCTCTTGAGAGACTTCTGCTATCTCGCCCGCATATATATTGGGATGACTCTGAAGCCATAATGAGGTTGCGGCCAGAAAACGGCAAGGAAAATATTCGAGTAAATCGCCTACCAGCTTTGGGCCCTCAGCTAGAAATACTCGTTCTTCTTTACGTATTTTCTTTTGTTCCAGCGAGTGTATATACTTTATTTTATTCTTACTAAGTGGTGCCATAGATTTGATATTCTTTTGCAAAGCTATAAAGATATTTCCAATCTGCCTTTACTTTCCTCTCTTTTTCTTAAATTATTTTCCCTATCGGAAAATATAATTTATCTTTGTAATCACTTTTTTTATGCTATCGATGTAAGAACCGTATGAGGAGAGATTTTCTTTGTTTGTTTGCTTCTGTCGCTGTCTTGTCACTTGCTTCGTGCACTGCCACCAAGTTTGTGCCGGATGGTTCATATCTGTTGGATGAAGTCAAAATTCGTACGGATGAGAAAAATATCCGCCCTTCTTCATTGAAAATGTATGTTCGTCAGAATCCTAATGCCAAGTGGTTTAGTCTGATAAAGACCCAGCTTTACGTTTACAATCTTTCCGGACGTGATTCTACTAAGTGGGGAAATAAGTTTTTGCGGAGAATAGGTGATGCTCCCGTGATATATAATGAGGATGAAGCATTGCGTTCTGAAGAGGAAATCACGAAGGCTGTGCATAATATGGGATATATGGCAGCTACCGTAAAACGTTCGACAAAGATCAAAAAGAAGAAGATAAAATTATACTATGACGTGACTGCGGGAAAGCCGTATGTTGTTCAGTCCATTAAATATAATATATCCGATCCTAAAATAGAAGCGCTTCTCAAGCAGGATTCTGCCAGGAGTCTGTTGAAACAGGGAATGTATTTTGATGTAAATGTATTGGATGCGGACAGGCAACGTATCACGGATAAATTGTTGCAAAACGGTTATTATAAATTGAATAAGGACTATATAGGCTATACTGCCGATACTGTCCGTAATACCTATAAGGTCGATTTGACTCAGTTTTTGCGGCCTTACAAGGCTCATACGAATGATTCGGCACGAGCACATCAGCAATATTGGATCAATAAGATTAATTTTATCACTGATTATGATGTCCTGCAATCTTCGGCATTGAGCAGTGTGGAAATCAACGACTCTATTCATTATAAAGGATATCCTATTTTTTATAAAGATAAACTTTATTTGCGCCCCAAAGTGTTGACGGATAACCTTCGTTTTAGTCCCGGAGATTTGTATAATGAACGCGATGTGCAGCAAACATACTCCAGCTTTGGGCGTTTGTCGGCGTTGAAATATACTAATATCCGTTTCTTTGAGACTCAGTTAGGAGATTCGACAATGCTCGATTGCTATGTAATGCTGACAAAAAGCAAGCATAAGTCTGTGTCTTTTGAGGTGGAAGGAACGAATTCCGCCGGAGACTTGGGGGCGGCTGCTTCAGTCGCTTTTCAGAATAGGAATCTATTTCGTGGTTCGGAGACTTTTATGATAAAGTTTCGTGGGGCATACGAGGTAATCTCCGGACTTCAGGCAGGCTATTCGAATAACAACTATACTGAATACGGGGTAGAGACGAGCATTAATTTTCCTAACTTCTTGTTTCCCTTTCTTTCTTCTGACTTTAAACGTAAAATCAGGGCTACCACTGAGTTCGGGTTGCAGTATAATTATCAGTTACGGCCGGAGTTTCTGCGGACGATGGCATCTGCCAACTGGAGTTACAAATGGACACAACGTCAGAAAATTCAACATCGTATCGATTTGATTAATATTGGTTTTCTTTATTTGCCGCGTATTTCAGACAGATTCAGAGAAGATTATATCAATAAAGGGCAAAATCATATATTCCAATATAATTATCAAGACCGCTTGATTGTAAATATGGGATATAGTTACAATTATAATAGTGTAGGTGGATCTATCGTCAATAATACGATTGCTTCTAATTCATATTCTATCCGCTTTAATTTCGAGTCTGCGGGAAATATATTGTATGCCTTGTCCAAAGTTGCCAATATCCGGAAGAATGATAATGGTGAGTATGCCATTCTAGGAATTCCCTATGCCCAATATCTGAAAGGTGAATTTGATTTCGCAAAGAATATACGGATTGACCACCGTAACTCATTCGCGTTTCACGCCGGTTTGGGAATTGCAGTACCTTATGGGAATGCAAAAACGATTCCGTTTGAGAAACAATATTTTTCCGGAGGAGCTAATAGCGTACGTGGATGGGCCGTGCGTGATTTAGGACCGGGTTCTTTCTCCGGAAATGGAAACCTGTTGGACCAATCGGGAGATATTAAACTGGATGCGAGTATTGAATATCGGAGTAAACTGTTTTGGAAGTTTCAAGGAGCCGTATTTGTGGATGCAGGTAATATCTGGACGATCCGTAACTATGCAAATCAGCCCGGAGGTGTTTTTAAATTCGACAAATTCTATAAGCAAATAGCAGTTGCTTATGGCTTAGGTTTACGGCTTGACCTGGATTTCTTTATTCTTCGTTTTGACGGAGGTATGAAAGCGGTTAATCCGGCTTTTGAAACAAAGAAAGAGCGTTTCCCTATTATTCATCCTAAGTTTAGTCGTGATTTCGCTTTCCATTTTGCCGTGGGATATCCATTCTGATTAGCCATTTATTACGTTCCCTCATTAGTTCGAGCGTGTCTTGTAGAGCACTTATTTGTTGCATTTCCCCACTGATGGGACTTATAATATGCGCATTTTTTATTTCGCAAACAACCGTTGCTCTTTCGGAATTAGCATCTATTTCACTGGAAACGACAGATACCTTGGCTGTTCCCTGTGCTTTTAATTGTTCTATATGCTTCTGCTGTATATTGGAGGCTAAAAAGCTAAGATAGGATAGGGAAGAAGGAGTGCTCCACTCTTCGGCAACCGGATAATTGAAGTTATAAAAGGCTTCGCAAAAGTCTACGGCTGCTTGCTCTATTTGGCTTTTGGGCGTTTGTTGCTGACAAGATAAGCAAATGAATGAAAATATAGATAGGATATGTATGTGCAATTTATTCATAACATTAAATTTATATGATTAGAAATGATATTATAGTTGGTAATGAGTATGAAAAAAGGAGATGAAACAAAGTCGAGTTCCATCTCCTTTATTATATATTCTTGGGTTGTTATGTTAACGGGCTGCAAACATGAGATTGCTTGTAGTAGCTTGGCGAGCTGCCATCATACCTTGAGCATCCAGAGTTACATTCATTTTCTCACCGTTCGGCAAGAACAAGTCAGCAGTACCGTCATTATTCATTTTTACAAGTTCAGCACTTTCACCGTTTGCAACAACGTTCCATGTATTGGCTTCTTTGTCGTAAATCAGATCCATAGAAGCAGTTTCTCCTTCTTTAGTGATAGAGTAGCCGTTTTCTAGCGTTTTTACCATATAGTTACCGTTTTCTCCTTTAACTTTCTTTACGTCACCTACATTAGCCATAGGATTGGAACCACTCCAGAATTCAATAGAATTGATAACTAAAGCATCGGCCAGGTAAGCTACACCATAGACCGGTACAATGTTGAAAGCTAAAAACACAAGTTCATTTACAAATTTGTTACCAAGAGACTGATTCCAAGTTGTCAGGCGGTTAAATAAGCCGAATGAACCTACACAGGAACTAAATAATAGGCTGCCGCTAAGTACTGCCGCAACCAAAAACATTTTGTTTCTTTTCATGTCAGAAAGTTTTTTAGTTAATAAAAAATATTTATATTGCTTCTTTTGTGTACCTGCAAATATAATACTTTTTTGTTTATTTAGGTTATAATCCCTGTTTTTTATGATTTTAATTTTCGGCGTACCATTTCATTTCCGATGATATGATCGATGGAGAATTTGCCAGGTCCGGCGATATACATGATTATAAATACAATTAAGTAAATGAAAGCCAATTCTTTGACTGCAAATGCATCATTGGCATGAACGATAAAAAATGCCACTATCATCGTGAAAATCATCGGAATCATTGCCAAACGATACAAAAAGCCGATGATAAATGCCATTGAGCATACCAATTCGCCGAAAATGGCTAACCCGAGAGAAATGGGGCTGCCTAATCCCAGTGGATCTGGAAAAACGGCAGATAATTCTTGAAAGTTACTCCATTTTTGTATTCCGTGATTCATCAATAATACTCCGAAGATAATCCGGACTACTAGTAGCAACAAAGATGTTTTTGTTGTGTTGGGTTTTGTTGGAAATAAAAAGTTATAAATCATAAGATATTCTATTTTAAGTTTGTTCTTATTTATGATAAACATAAGAAATCTTGATTTTGTTCTCATAATCTTATAATAAACTTTGTATCTTTGTAGAAAAATGTGTGATATGGAACAGCATACTTATGATAATGCGACCGTTCAGGAATTGCTGGATTGGGCAAAAAAAATGGTTGAGACGGATAATTACCCGACAGAGAGCTTTCAGATCAATAAGTGTACAACAATTATTGATGGCACACATTATCTGGAAACATTGATAGCAATGATTTCCAGAAATTGGGAAAACCCGACTTTTCATCCCACTATAGAGCAATTGTGGGAGTTTAGAGAAAAGTGGGAGAATAGAGGCGCATAAATAAAAGTGCACTCTAATCACGCCTGACAAGAGTGCACAACAAACAAAACAAACAAAATTAACATATTATACTCGTATCTTCAGAGATTACGAGAAATAAGGATATGCAAATATACACCGAATAATCTCAATAATTGATTATTTAATCACATTTTTTATGTATATAGTCATTTATTTATCATTTTAAGTGTTAAAAGGGCAACCATCTTTTCTTTTTCTTCAAAGGCTGCTGCTCATCATCATTTTGGCTATATATATCCGCAAATGTTTTTTTCTTCTTTATCATTTCATAAATAAGCCCCCAATCCGGTAGACCGCCTAGATTGCGGTCGTCAATGAATAAGTCGGCTTTTAATTTGCGGGAAAAGCCTTGATGGCTTTTTTGTTCTTCAGGATAATCCTTGTTGACCGCATAGAACTCCAGACCTCTGGCTTTACACCATTCGACAGCTTCTTCCAAGAGTGTTCCTTCACGCACGCTCCACAATATTAAGCGGTGCTTTTCTTGTTGCAATAACTTTAATGTATCGATGGCGAACGGAATTTCTTCACCAATGCGTGGATAACGATGTTCTACAATCGTTCCGTCAAAATCAACAGCTATAATCATAGTTTTCTAGTACCTAATTTCTGACAAAGATACAGACAGTAAGCTAAAAAAACGTATCTTTGCCCCGAATTAACATTTTAACAAAAATATAAATACATGGACAATTCCCCTCAGCGTGCTGCTAAAGGCTTTACGAGAGCTTTCTGGGTCAGCAACACAGTCGAACTGTTTGAGCGTATGGCATATTATGCCGTTTTTATCGTTCTCACTATTTATCTATCTTCCATTTTAGGTTTTAACGATTTCGAAGCAAGTATGATTTCCGGGCTTTTTTCCGGAGGTTTATATCTGCTTCCTATTTTTTCCGGGGCCTATGCCGACAAAATAGGTTTCCGGAAATCAATGATTATAGCATTCTCCTTATTATCTGCCGGATATTTGGGGCTAGGTGTGTTGCCCACTTTGCTGGAAGCTGCAGGGCTGGTTAGTTATGGCGTTACTACTCAATTTAATGGTTTGCCTGATAGTTATACCCGGTGGATCATTGTTCCGGTTTTATTTGTGCTTATGGTGGGAGGCTCCTTCATTAAGTCTATCATCTCCGCTTCTGTGGCTAAAGAAACAACAGAAGCAACCCGTGCCCGTGGTTATTCCATCTTTTATATGATGGTAAATGTGGGTGCTTTCACCGGTAAAACAATAATCGACCCTTTGCGTAACGTCATTGGTGAGCAAGCATATATCTATATTAATTATTTTTCCGGTACGATGACAGTTATTGCTTTGCTTGCTGTTATTTTCCTTTATAAATCAACGCACACGGCAGGCGAAGGAAAAACACTCCGTGAGATTGGGCAAGGGTTTATGCGAATCATTACAAACTGGCGTTTGTTGATTCTTATTCTGATTGTTACCGGTTTCTGGATGGTACAGCAGCAACTTTATGCCACTATGCCCAAGTATGTGATTCGTATGGCCGGAGAGACGGCAAGACCGGGTTGGATTGCTAATGTGAATCCGTTTGTGGTGGTTTGTTGCGTTAGTTTTATCACACGTCTGATGGCAAAACGCAGTGCGATTACTTCGATGAATGTGGGGATGTTTCTGATTCCTGTTTCTGCGTTGCTGATGGCGTGCGGGAATTTGCTGGGCAATGATCTTATTGCCGGTATGAGCAATATTACTCTGATGATGATTGCGGGTATAGTGGTGCAGGCACTTGCCGAATGTTTTATTTCACCGCGTTATTTGGAATATTTCTCTTTGCAGGCTCCTAAAGGAGAAGAAGGAATGTATTTAGGATTCAGTCATTTGCATTCGTTTCTTTCTTCTATTTTCGGTTTTGGTCTGGCGGGAATTCTGCTCACTAAGTATTGTCCGGATCCTGCTTTGTTCGAGACACGGGCAGCGTGGGAGGCAGCTAGCGTAAATGCTCATTATATATGGTATTATTTTGCTGCCATAGGGCTGATTGCAGCTGTGGCATTACTGTTATTTGCAAAAATCACCGAATCCATCGACAAAAAGAAGAAAGCTTCTCGGTAATTCTCTTCTTTTTTACGTATATTTGCCGTCACTTTGCTGTAAAAGTTGACGGCATTTTGCATTTTAATAAAGAAGATAAAACATGAAAGTAAAATTTATAAGCCTGGCGAGTGGCAGTAGTGGGAACTGTTATTATCTGGGTACCGAAACTTATGGGATACTGATAGATGCAGGAATTGGTATACGTACAATCAAGAAAGTACTGAAAGATTATAATATCCTGATGGATAGTATCCGTGCGGTATTTATAACCCACGATCATGCTGACCACATTAAAGCAGTGGGTAATCTGGGAGAAAAAATGAATATTCCTGTTTATACAACCGCCCGCATTCATGCCGGAATTAATCGTAGTTATTGTATGACAGAGAAACTCAGTTCGTCAGTCCGTTATTTGGAAAAGCAGGAACCCATGATGTTGGAGGATTTTCGTATCGAGTCTTTTGAGGTGCCACATGATGGAACGGACAATGTTGGATATTGCATTGAGATTGACGGCAAAGTCTTTTCTTTCTTGACGGACCTTGGAGAAATTACTCCTACAGCTGCCCATTATATCAGTAAAGCCCATTATCTGATACTTGAAGCCAACTACGATGAGGAAATGCTTAAGATGGGGCCTTATCCTCAATATCTGAAGGAACGGATTGCGAGTAGGACCGGACACATGAGTAACTCTGATACGGCGGAGTTTTTGGCGGAAAATATCACTGAACATTTGCGATATATTTGGTTGTGTCATTTAAGCAAAGACAATAATCATCCGGAATTGGCTTTCAAAACAGTAGAATGGAAATTAAAGAACAAAGGAGTAATCGTCGGCAAAGATGTGCAACTGCTTGCTTTAAAGCGAAATACACCTTCCGAGCTCTATGTGTTCGAATAAAAGCGGAAAAAAGATAGTAAAAAAGCTGCATTATTGTTTGGTCAAATAAAATAAAAGACCTACTTTTGCAACCGCAAACGAGGAAATAAGCACTCTTAGCTCAGTTGGTAGAGCAACTGACTCTTAATCAGTGGGTCCAGGGTTCGAATCCCTGAGGGTGTACAAAAGGAAGAAGTGACTTCGTGTTGCTTCTTTTTTTATTTCTAAATTTGGTAAAAGGTGGGGTGGATATAAAAAATGCCGTTGTCTGATTGTTGGATTCAGGCAACGGCATTTATAGCTTTGGTGTACTACTTAGAACTTGAAGAAGTTCTTAGCATTGTTATAGCTGATGTCTTCAATCATTTGATTTACACGTTCCATTTCGGATGCTGGGATTTCTCCGTTCTCTACGTCACGTCCTACCAAATTACACAATGTACGGCGGAAATATTCGTGACGCGGGTAGGATAGGAATGAACGGGAGTCAGTCAACATACCTACGAAGCGGCTCAAAAGACCGAGTACTGACAAGGCATTCATTTGTTTTTCCATACCATCTTTCTGATCCAAGAACCACCATCCGGAACCAAACTGGATTTTTCCTGCAACAGATCCATCCTGGAAGTTACCCAGCATAGTTGCAATCACCTCGTTTGCGCATGGATTCAGGTTGTAGAGGATTGTCTTCGTCAATTTACCGTTTGTGTTCAAGCGGTCGAGGAATTTAGCCATTGCTTTCGCTGTTGTAAATTCACCGATAGAGTCGAAACCTGTATCGGGACCTAGCAATTTAAACATCTTGGTGTTGTTGTTGCGGATTGCGCCGTAATGGAACTGTTGAGTCCATCCCTTCTCCCAATCCATTTCTCCGAAGATTACGAGCATTGCCGATTTGAACTTCAGAATTTCTTCCTTCGTCAGTTCAGTACCGCCATATACCTTATTAAATATAGCTTTGATTTCCGCATCGGTATAATCTTCTGCGTAGAATTCTTCGATACCGTGATCGGACAGGCGACATCCTTGTGCTGCGAAGAAATCGTGACGTTTGCGCAAAGCGGCAATCATATCGTCAAAGCTGGAAATGTTGGTGTCGCTTACCTCTGCCAATTTTTCTACATAAGCGCGGAAATCTGCCGGAACTTCTACTGCCATAGCTTTGTCCGGACGCCAAGTCGGCAACATCTTGATTTCAAATCCGCTTTCGCGTGTCTTGATGTGATATTCCAACGAGTCTATCGGATCGTCGGTAGTACATACGGTTTCTACGTGGTAGCGACGCATCATTCCGCGAGCGGAATATTCAGGTTGAGCTAATTTCTCGTTACATTCATCGTAGATCTCACGTGCGGTTTTCGGATTCAATATCTTATCGATGCCGAAAGCTGTTTTCAGTTCCAGATGAGTCCAATGGTATAACGGATTGCGGAAAGTATAGGGTACGGTTTCTGCCCATTTCTCAAATTTTTCCCAGTCTGTGGTGTCCTTCCCTGTGCAGAAACGTTCGTCTACACCGTTTGTACGCATAGCGCGCCATTTGTAGTGGTCGCCTCCCAACCAGATTTCAGTCAGTGATTTAAACTTGTAGTCATCGGCTACCATTTGTGGAATTAAATGACAGTGATAGTCGATAATCGGCATTTTAGCCGCATGCTCGTGATACAACTTCTGTGCAGTTTCTGTTTGCAGTAAGAAGTTCTCGTCCATGAAATTCTTCATTATTACTGTGTTTTAAGTATATAAAATTATTACTTTCTGTATTTATACCTATATAGTATTGATTTTAAAGCTACTAGGTGTAAATCTCGTTTTAGTTTTATTAACCGTTATCGAACACAAAAATAGAAATTTTACTTGGAGTAACAAAATAATTCGTATATTTGCAGCGATTATTTATAATATTTAAGTTTTAGCACTATGGAGGACCAGAACTATACGATTAAAGACATAGCCCGTATGGCAGGCGTTTCTGCCGGAACGGTGGACAGGGTATTGCACAATCGCGGTGACGTATCTCCTAAGAGCAAAGCTAAGGTTCAGAAGGTGCTGGATGAAATTCATTACCAGCCCAATGTTTTTGCTATCGGACTGGCTGCTAAAAAGAAATATTCTTTCGTTTGCCTAATTCCTTATTATATAGAGCACGATTATTGGCATTCCGTAGTGGGCGGCATTGAGCGTGCCCGGCAAGAGTTGCGTCCTTTCAATGTGAGCGTGGATTATCTGTGTTACCATCACGGAGATGAAGCCAGCTATCAGGAAGCCTGTCGTTCTATCAAGGAAAGCAATGTGGATGCGGTGTTGATTGCTCCCAATTTCCGGGAAGAAACCTTATCATTGACGGCCTATCTGCGAGAGAATGGGATAGCGTATGCTTTCGTCGATTTCAATATGGAAGAAATGAATGCATTAACCTATATCGGACAAGATTCGTATAAGAGCGGATACATTGCGGCTAAGATATTGATGCGTAATTATTCGGTGGGAGAAGGGCAGGAACTGGTACTGTTTTTAAGTAATAACAAGAATAACCCTGCTGAAATACAGATGCAGCGCCGTCTGGAAGGTTTTATGCAGTATATCACTGAGGAATACGATAATCTGGTGATTCATGAAGTAGTATTGAATAAGTCCAATCAGGAAAATAACTGTCGGACACTGGACCGGTTCTTTGAGACGCACCCGAAAGCTGTACTCGGAGTTGTGTTCAATTCCAGAGTATATCAGTTGGGAGAATATCTCCGTCATGCAGGGCGTAGCATGAAAGGATTGATAGGATATGACCTCCTGAAAGCAAATGTAGAGTTGCTGAAATCGGGGGATGTACATTATTTGATCGGACAGCGGCCGGGATTGCAAGGTTATTGCGGTGTGAAAGCTTTGTGTGATCATGTCGTGTTCAAGAAAAATATCGATCCTGTGAAATATATGCCTATTGATATCCTGATTAAAGAAAACATCGATTTTTATTTTGAATTAGTATAATATCAACTTTATAAATTACAACTAACATGAAAGTATTAAACAAAGAAACTGCTCCTAAGGCACAACGTCCGGAGCGTATTATTCAATTTGGTGAAGGTAACTTTTTACGTGCTTTTGTAGATTGGATTATCTATAACATGAACCAGAAAACAGATTTCAACAGTAGTGTTGTAGTAGTTCAGCCCATTGACAAAGGTATGGTCGATATGCTGAATACACAGGACGATCTTTATCATGTCAATCTTCAAGGATTGGATAAAGGAGAAGTGGTTAACAGCTTGACAATGATTGATGTAATCAGCCGTGCATTGAACCCTTATACACAAAATGACGAATTTATGAAACTGGCGGAACAACCGGAAATGCGTTTCGTTATTTCAAATACTACAGAAGCCGGTATTGCCTTTGATCCGACTTGCAAACTAGAGGATGCTCCCGCTTCTTCTTATCCGGGTAAACTGACTCAGTTGTTATATCATCGTTTTAAGACATTCAATGGCGACAAGACAAAAGGCCTGATCATCTTCCCTTGCGAACTTATTTTCTTGAATGGTCACAAACTGAAAGAAACGATCTATCAATACATTGAGTTGTGGAATTTGGGCGAAGAATTTAAGACTTGGTTTGAAGAAGCCTGTGGTGTATATGCTACGTTGGTAGACCGTATAGTTCCGGGATTCCCCCGCAAGGATATTGCAGCTATCAAAGAAAAACTGCAATATGACGATAACTTGGTGGTCCAGGCTGAAATCTTCCATTTGTGGGTTATTGAGGCTCCGCAGGAGATTGCCAAAGAATTCCCGGCTGACAAGGCAGGCTTGAACGTATTGTTTGTACCGTCGGAAGCTCCATACCATGAACGTAAGGTTACTTTGCTGAATGGGCCGCATACCGTTCTTTCTCCGGTTGCTTATTTGTCCGGTGTGAATATTGTTCGTGACGCTTGCCAGCATGAAGTAATTGGAAAATATATCCATAAGGTGATGTTTGACGAGTTGATGGAAACTCTGAACCTGCCGAAAGATGAATTGGAGAAATTTGCGAATGATGTATTGGAGCGTTTCAATAATCCGTTTGTAGACCATGCGGTAACAAGCATTATGCTGAATTCTTTCCCGAAATATGAGACTCGTGATCTGCCGGGATTGAAAACTTATCAGGAACGTAAAGGTGAGCTTCCGAAAGGACTTGTACTTGGTTTGGCAGCTATCATTACTTATTATAAGGGAGGTGTACGTGCGGATGGCGCTGAGATTGTGCCGAACGATGCTCCTGAAATCATGAATCTGCTGAAAGAACTATGGGCTACCGGTTGCACAAAGAAAGTAACCGAAGGTGTTCTGGGCGCAGAATTTATCTGGGGTGAAGACTTGAATAAAATTCCGGGATTGACGGAAGCTGTAAAAGCTGATTTGGATTCTATTCAAGAAAAGGGAATGCTTGAAACTGTGAAGGGTATTCTTTGATTTAGATATCGGAGATAGGCCGAATAGTTGAATTTAACTGAGTTTGGTTTTTCATTCAAGAGGGTATCTTGATAGTCTTATGGCTATTGCGATACCCTCTTAAAGTTAATGTATATTAATGTTGTTTTGCTTATTGTTGGTTATTATTACTTTCTATTATCTAAATATACGGGTTGTATCTCATTTTTTTCCAAAGAAAGACGTTTTTAAAATCTTCAAATCCTTAATAGCTGTCATTATCTTGTTGTCTGTTTGATATTTTTATTTATTGTATTGGTATAAATTATTGTAATTACGTGATTATTGATTATTATAATGTTATTTTTTATTATTTTCTTGTAGCTTTATTGTAAGCTCATTTCTCTTGTAAAATATCAAGATTTTGCTATTAAAATACTACCATTTTTCTATTTGGAAATCTCAATATAGACTCATATCTTTGCATCGAAGTCAATAGAGTGACTTATATAATTGTTGAATATTTAAAATGTTAAAATCATGGCATTTAAATATAGAAAAAAGAAGATTACCTTGTACTTCGATAAACAAAACAAGGTGGAAAAGTACGTTGCAGCTAACGTACTAGTAGGAAGCATCAACTACAAGAAGTTGTGTGATGAAGTAAATCAGCGAACAGGTGTTCATCGTTCTATGGTGGATGTGGTGCTGAAGGGAGTTCAGGATGTGATGATAGCCTATTTGGAGGAAGGTTTTTCGGTGAAGCTGGACGAGTTTGGCGCGTTCCGTCCGGCAATCAATGCCGAAGGGAAAGACAAGGAAGAAGACGTGAGTGCCCACACCATTATCCGGAAAAAGATTGTATTTACTCCGGGTAGTAGATTCAAAGCTATGCTGGGTTCGGCAAGTGTGGAACTGTTTGGAGATGGCACGTCGACTACTAGTGGTAGTGATAGCGAAAATCCGGACGAGGGTGGAAATTCGGGAGAAGCTCCGGATCCGGCTGATTAATCTTTGCTAAATCACTTAGTAATGGGGGAAGTTCGTAAGAGCTTCCCCCATTTTTTGTCTGCATTTTAGGCTGAATAGTACAAATTCACCGTTGCCCAATGGTGAATTTATGGTTGCCCAATGACAAAATCACCGTTGCCTAACGGTGAAATTTCCTATTGGTCGTGGATTTTTAGTAAGAATAATGCGCAAATTATCATTTGTGAGAAATAATTTTTATCTTTGTGACGTTGTAGCAACGCGAGTCGCTCAACGTCGTTTTTATTGATGAAAGTGTTTAGCTTTTATCCTTATACAGGAAATCTGGTAAATTTCAAAATACGTAAGGATGGCAATAACACTCATCACTTGTATCGTTATGTGTAATTTTCATTACATATACTTTATGAGTGTGGGGTATTGTTTATTTACGTATAAGGCTTACCAGAGCCTCCTGTATAGATAGACTAATAACTCCACACTTTCTTTTTATAGTTTATGTTGCTGCTGTTGGAGTTATAGCTGTAAAATTAATTTTGCTTATTATGATAAATCCATTCTTATTAATATATACTTTTCGCTTATCTTAAAGAGCCTTTTAAGAAGAAATAATACTCTCATTAGAGCGTCATATTGAAGAAAAAACGTATCTTTGCAATTGTTAAGACATAATTTGTGTTTTAGCAGACATAAGAAAGCGTTTTTGCTTTGTCCCGAAACTGAAATTCGCCAAATTTTATTCTAGTGGGCAGAGGCAATATGACGCTCATTCTGTTTTGTATATGTTCTTATAGCCATTGCTGTATCCATATATCAAAATGGCGTGAGAGTATTGTTTCTTCTCGTTCATACTAGAATAGGCGTTTGGCGATGCCTCAGTTTCGATGAACTGGCAGACAAGTCTCACGCCTTTCTTGTATCCATCGATTGGTAATATTCATTGCCGAATTGGGAGACTTCTAGGCATTTAATAAAGATAAGGTATGAAAAATGGAAGTGAATTTTTTATTCTAATTCTTTTCATTGTTGTTGGGATGGTGCCAATTTCCGCACAGTCGATAAAGAAACCTACTCTTATGATTTTGCCTAGTGACAATTGGTGTAATCAGCGTTATTTTGTGAATAGTTATTTTAACCAGGGTAGCGAGGTAAAGATTCCTAATTATCAACAGGCTTTTCTAGAAGATGCAGAATTGGGGCAAGTTATCAGTAAATTAGGGGAACTTTTAACTGATTTGGGTTATAGTTTGAAAGATGCGGAATTAGAAATAAAAAGTCTGAGTATAAAAAGTGCAGAAGATAATGTGGTTCAAAGTAAAAGTAGTGGCGCTTCTTTATTAGAGACTCCCTTGGATATACTCAAACGACGTTTAAAATCGGATATTATTATTCAAATTGGTTGGAATCTGAATAGAAAGTCAGATACACATTATGCTTCATTTATACTTGAAGCTTTTGATACTTACACCAATAAGCGTATTGCTACCTCGTCGGGAACAACAAAAAACTCAAAAGAAGTAGTGCCTATATTGTTAGAACGAGCGATAAAAGGACATATACGAACTTTCACAAAACAAATGGACAATTGGTTTATGGAGCAATACACAAGTGGAAGAGAAATATGTATGACTGTTAAATGCTGGGATAATTGGGAGTATGATTTAGAAACAGAATACGAGGGTAATGAACTGTTGGAATGTATTCAAGAATGGCTCCATAAATACACTGTGCATAATACTTTTAATCTAACAGATGCAACGGAAACATTTGCTCAGTTTGAACAGATGCGTATTCCTCTATTTGATAAAAATGGGAAAGCGATGGATGCGCGTATCTTTGCAACGGAACTTCGAAAGTTCTTACAAAAACCTCCTTTCAATATCACTTCTAAAGTTATAGTACGTGGGTTAGGAGAATGTGTTATTATATTGGGAGAAAAGTAAAATGAAAGGGACTATTTATTTTTTATGTATGATATGTTTTCTTTCAATAGGAGAAATGAAAGCGCAAGAGATGTCTAGTAAAATAACCGATGAACAATTGATTTCTATCAAAGCTTTAATTTGGAACGAAGATATTCCGCTTGAAGCTCATCGTAATTTAGAAACTAGGTTACAGCGTGCTTTAACCTTGAATGGGTTTGCTGATAATGATCTTATGGGCCGCTTTGTTTTGGTTGCTAAAGTAAATGTACTGGCAAAAGATATTATGCCTATAACGCCTATGCGGATATCGCAAAAGTTGGAAATTACTTTTATGGTAGGTGACGTTGTTGAAAATAAACTGTACGAAACATCCTCTATTGTTTTGTCTGGTATTGGAATCAATGAGACAAAGGCCTTTGTATCGGCATTTTCAAAAATAAATCCACAGCAAGAGGAACTTCGTAATGTTCTGTATAAAGCTAAAACTAAAATTGTTTTATTCTATATAAAACATTGTGATGAAGTGCTTAGTCGGGCGAATACGCTGGCAAATATGCAAAAATATGATGAAGGAATCTCATTGTTGTTGTCTGTACCTAATGTATGTTCTGATTGTTATAATAAATGTCAAGAAAATGCGATAAAAATTTATAAATACAAGGTGGATAAAGAGGGACATATGTTATTAAATAGAGCCAAGAATGAATGGGGTAGAGAATCTAATTCAGTAGGGGCACACAGAGCTTTACTCTTAATAAATCAAATCAGCCCACATTCTAGCGCTTATGGAGAAATTAAAAAATTACAGGATGAAATATCTCAAAAGCTTCAAGCGGATGAGCAAAAAGAATGGGATTTTCAGGTGCAAAAATATCAAGACAATCAGGCTTTTAAACGTAATATTGTAGATGCGGTAAAAGCCATTGGAGTTGCTTGGGGAAATGGGCAACCACAAAATGTGACAAAAACAATAATTCGTGGTTGGTGGTAAACTTTTTAATAAAGTAATATATTAAATAATTAAAATAAATAAGAGATGAAAACAATTAGACTTTTTCCTTTTGTAATAATTATGTTTATCATTCCTGCGTATGGATTTGCAAAAAATGTACAGGATGAGGTTATATTAACTGTATCTGCGGATGGTACGACCAAAGAGGAAGCTGTAAAAGCAGCTTTACGAAGTGCAATTGAGCAAGCTTATGGAACATTCGTATCTGCAAATACAACATTGTTGAATGATGAATTAGTAAAAGATGAAATTGTAACTATATCATCTGGAAATATTAAAGAGTACAAAGAGGTATCCATTGCAAATTTACCTAGTGGAAAAATATTTGCAACGCTTCGTGCTGTGGTTAGTGTATCAAAATTAATAAGTTACGCTCAACATAAAGGGGCGAAAGTTGAATTTGCCGGTGCTACATTCGCAATGAACATGAAAATGAAAGAATTAAATAAGAAAAATGAAGCAATAGCTTGGGATAATTTGTTACAAAAATTAAACCAGTTATTATTGAACTCTTTTGATTATCAGCTACAAATAGGGAATCCGACTTTGGGAAATAAAAGACTTTCACGATTGCCAATGGATGAGCAAAGGGTTTTAAGAAATTCTCTCGGTCTTACTAATGAATATTTAAGATATCTTAGGAAAAAAGATAATAAAACAGCCTTGCCTGCTGGTTCATATTATAATTTACCATTATATGTAAGAATTAAATGTAACGAAAATATGCGCATAGCGATGGATTTAATCGTTAATACATTGCAGCAGCTGTCTCTAACTGAAAATGAAATAAGAGAATATGAAACTTCAAAAATTCCTTTCAAACGTTATAATATCGTTTGGGCTTTTGGAAAGAGAAAATATAAATTTATAGAATTATCAACAAGGAATGTGGAGTCAATAAAGGAATGGTTAAATAATATTAGGAGTTTGTTTTGGCATGGATTAAAAAACTTTTCCATAGTGGATAATCTAGGGGAAAAAATTTGTGGAACAGAGTTTGTAGGTCAACATTGGGGTAATAAGAATGGACAAAATATTTATCCTGGGAATTATGATGGGTGCTATGTGAATTTCTATGATGTAGATAGATTAGAAGATTATTATCATGAAGCTAGGGATGTCAGATATATACCTCATAGTAACCGTTTGCCATTATATATATTAGTAATGAGAATGAATTTTTGTCAAGATGAAGCAAGAAAAATAATTAAAAAAGAAGATTTAGATAAATATGTAAGATTTGAAATAAAAATAAATGATATAGATAGAGTACTAATGAAGTGAGACATTTCAAAGAAACATGTGGAGAATTTGAATATTAAACAATCTATGATAATATATAAAATGTGTAACAAACTGAAGAGTGATTATGATTTGATATATAATCATTTTCATGATATGGAAAACCGTTATCATACATGGATGAATTATTATTCATTGTTTAACGGAGGATTATTGGTCGCGTATTGTACTATATTAGTAAGTACAGGAAAAATATGTGTGGAGGATAGAAATGTGAAGTTAGTATGTGGATATTGGGATATCTTAATTTTAATCTCTACGTTAGGTATTGTTGCTAGTTATTGTTGGTATCTGTCCATTATTGGACATTTAAATTGGATTGATAGTTGGCGTCAGCTATTAAAAAAGGAAAATAAGTACTTTGATAATTCTATTTGTACAACAGAAAAGGAATCTAAGAATTGTTGTGGTAAAGGGGTTTTACCTCATTTTCATTCTACGGCTAAAATAACCATTTTTTTTGTTAGTGTGGTGTTATTAGCATGGATTAGTATTGGAGTATATTCATATTTTCAGCTAAAAGAAATTCAACTGTCCATCACTGCTTATATAGTAAGTCTTTTTTTCTTTATTTTTCTTTTGTGGCTGGAAAATTTCCTTCATTATGTCCTTGGTTCAGACGTGAGTGATTTTAAGATATTGTCGGGTGAAAAAGAAAAATTGTTGAAGCGGAAAGATATATTACTCATGGCATTAACAGGACTGTTATTATGCATATTAATATCATGGAATTAAAAATATTTATTGATTATGAAAAAAATATTTATAATTTTAGTTGTTACATTGTTAGGAATATTCAAATCATACTCGCAAGGTTATAACAACAACAGGATATTATTGACTAATTTTTTGATTAGAATGTACACAAATGCTCCTTTTGAAGGAGTACGTATCATTAACGATTATGATAATTTTTATTTGATTTCTGTATTATCCTTGGATAAGGCGAAATATAAAACAGAAGCAATACTGAATCGTGTTGCATTGGTAAAAGCAATGGCACAAGCATCACGCTATTTTAATGGCTCAAATATTGTTCAAAATATAGTTATTCGTACGTCAGAAAAAACTAAAGGGGAATCTGAAATTGAAATTGTAGAAAATATTCGTGAGAATTCAGTAGGATATATTAAAGAATTAGAGCAGTTAACTAATTTTATACATAAGGATGGTAAACAAGTTTTTATATTTATAAAGAAGGTGGATGAGAAGGCGAATAATCGTTGATGTTAGAAATTGACAGTGTCCATAATATTGTGTAAATGGAAACGGGATTCAGTTATAAGTTCTCTTATATCTGAATTCTGTTTTCAAAAATACTAGGCTATCTATAATTATTATGATGCTCGCTTTACTTGTTGTATCAGATATATTTTCCAGTGGTTAATTCTTTCTCGAGAAATAAGTAAACATACTTGGGACTTTGAGTATATAGCTCTATTTCAGGATCATCTAATTTCTGGAAAAGTTCTGAATGATAAATGGTTCTTAAGGCTGTTTGCATATCCCAATTATAATCATTCATCAAATAAATAGTCATTTGACTGACGATACTTTGCACTAAATATTCTTTAGTATTCATATTCTTCTGAGTAATTTAATGCTTTTTCATCAAATTCGTATTTAAGAACGTATGGAGAAGTATTTGGGTTAAATTTAGCTTTACGAAGAGCCATGTCTTTTGCCTGTTGCTCTAAATCGGTTAAATAAAACCCTCTTCCAAAGTCTTTATAGGGATATTCAGTAAATCCTATAAAATTAGCCAACTAATTCATACTAAAAGTATTGCGAATTAGTTGGCTTTTTTGTATCTTTAGGTATTCCCCCTAAAATACGGTTTGACAGCCAAAACGGGGGAAATATCCACACTAAGATATGGCGAAGATACAAAATATTTCAGAAATTCACCCTACTTTAGGGGTTACAGAATTCGATATTCTGGAAAAATATCGTAAGAGTTTCCATGCGAGTGAACTTGGCAGCCTTCATTCCGTGTTTCCGTTCGAGAGTATAGCCAAAGAGATAGGCCTTTCACAATCCCGCTTGGGTCGCAGGAACAGTTTCAGTCCTTCCGCAAAGATAGCCCTCATGGTACTGAAGGCTTATACGGGATTCTCTGACAGGCTGCTGGTAGAACATCTTAACGGAAACATACATTATCAGTTGTTCTGTGGTATCATGATAGACCCGTCCTGCCCTATAACCAACTACAAGATAATCAGTGCTATCCGTAATGAGGTTGCATCCCGTCTTGACATCGATTCCCTTCAGAAGATTCTTGCCTCACACTGGAAGCCTTATCTTGAGAACCTTCACGTATGCATGACCGATGCCACATGCTATGAAAGTCATATGCGTTTCCCTACGGACATGAAGCTCCTTTGGGAAAGCATCGAATGGATCTACCGGCATATCTGCCAGCATTGTAGAGATCTTGGTATAAGACGTCCCCGTAACAAATATACGGATGTTGCGGTATCCTATCTGTCCTATTGCAAGAAAAGAAAGAGGAAGGCCTCAAGGACAAAGATGCTGAAACGTCGCATGATCAGACTCCTGGAAAAACTCATCATACAACGGGATGACATTCACAGAGAATACGGCTCTTCACTCACATATACACAGGATTATCAGAAACGGCTTTCCATCATCAGAAAGTTCCTTGTACAGGAAAAGGAACTCTTTGAAGGAAGGAATGTCAGTGACCGTATTGTCAGCATTGACCGTCATTACGTACGCCCTATCGTAAGGGGCAAGGAGACAAAATCCGTCGAGTTCGGTGCAAAGGCTAATAACATACAGATAGACGGAATCTCGTTCATCGAGCACATCTCTTTCAAGGCATTCAATGAGGGCATACGTCTGAAGGATTGTATCCGTATGCATCAGAAACTGATGAATGTGAGGGTCAGATGTGTGGCCGCCGATTCCATATACGCCAATAATGCCAATAGGAAGTTCTGTACAAAATACGGGATATCAACCTCCTTTGTACGCAAGGGAAGAGCTGCAAAGGACGAGGCGGTGAGGAAGGTTCTCAGGAGTGAACTCTCCAGGGAAAGAGCCACCAGGCTTGAAGGCAGTTTCGGTACGCAAAAACAGCATTACTCACTATCGAAAGTCAAAGCACGGAACAGGAAAACAGAAATCCTGTGGATTTTCTTTGGAATACATACGGCAAACGCCATATTGATGATTGATAAAATCAAAAACAGACAGAAGAAAGCTGCATAGCATAAGTATAAAGAATCTATTAGAAGAAGTCTCAGGCCTCTTCCGGAACATCGTGCCCAAAAGGAGAAGATTTTAGGTCGGGATATTCCTAAAATAATAAAATTAAAGGCAACTACTTCATTGCGAATTAGTTGCCTTTTTTGTATCTTT